>JAEEGI010003417.1_pt1 | contig 37869 bp, 22 predicted proteins | sample 8958751 | NCBI WGS metagenome assembly JAEEGI01 (sample SAMN16246545, study PRJNA631951) | gut metagenome | biome: gut microbiome; feature: rumen; material: KS-attached | host: Bos | place: Iran: Karaj | collected 2018-10 | reverse complement strand
TCCTGTTCCTGGCCATGCCGCTGGTGCTGGCTTCGCTCTTCTCTTTCCTGATCATGTTGCTGTACATTCCGCTGATCGCCAAGCGGATTAAAAATGAGGAGGAGGTCCTGGGAAAAGGGTTGGAGGGTTACAAAGAGTACAAGCAGAAGGTGAAATACAAAGTGATCCCTTTCGTCTGGTAAATACGGACCCAATAAATATCTTTAAGTGTCTATGAAACTACCTGAGATCCACCTTGTTCCTCTTCAGCCTGAAGACCGGGAGCAATTCATCCTGGACAACCAGTGGGCGTTCAAGTACGGTGCCCAGCAGGAGTTCGGTATGCGGGACAACCGTTGCGAGGAGGGAGAGGAGGTGATCTCCCGATCAACGATCGAGCATTCCATCGACGGGGAGACGGCTGAGACTTACCGGATCGTCCTGGACGGACAAAAGGTGGGCGGCGTCGTTATTTCCATCGACCGGGAGGAGGCAATGGGCGATCTGGATCTACTCTTCGTCCACCCCGAGTGCCACAGCAAAGGCATCGGGCAGGCGGCGTGGAAGGCCGTAGAGGCCTTGCATCCGGAAGTGCGGGTCTGGGAAACCATCACCCCCTATTTCGAAAAGCGGAATATCCACTTTTACGTTAACCGCTGCGGTTTCCAAGTCGTCGAGTTCTGGAATAAGTACCGGCATGGACCCGAGGTTCCCGAGGCGGATGCTGGCCATTGGAGCGAAGATGACGAAATGCTCGTATTCCGGAAAGTCGTCGACAGGCCGCCCTTCCGCCCCATGCGCAGGTTCAAACAGGCCCTTCCGGAGGAAACGTGCTTCCAGATTCTGGAGAACGCTTATCGGGGCTTTCTTTCAGTCATTGGCGATGGAGGCTATCCTTATTCCGTACCGCTCAATTTCGTGTTCGAGGACGGGAAACTGTATTTCCACTGCGCCCGGGAAGGCCACAAGCTGGATGCCATCCGAGCCTGTGACAAGGCGTGTTTCACCGTGTTGGATGAGCCCGAGAAAGAACCCGGCGACTGGTGGTATCATGTAAAAAGCGTAATCTGTTTCGGCCGGGTCGGTATCGTCGCCGATGAACGGGAGCGCATGGACAAGCTCCACTCATTGGCGAGGAAATATTTCCCTGCCGGCTACGACACGGAAGCCGACATCCTTCGCAATGGTCCCAAGGCGGAACTATTGGCATTCACCATCGAACACATCAGCGGTAAGGCTGTCCGGGAAAAGTGAATGACAGGAGCTCCGGCATGCCCATCGGGAAAGTGGAGGTTCGGGATTAGGATTATAATTTATTACCTTTGTATAAATCAATCATCAAGTTATGGAGCAGAAGTTTTGCCAAAGCTGTGGAATGCCTCTCACCGAAGAGATCTATGGAACAAATGCTGACGGCAGCAAAAATGAGAATTATTGCATTTATTGCTACAAAGACGGAAAATTCCTTCAAGATTGTTCGATGGACGAAATGATCGAGCATTGCTCCCAGTTCGTGGATGAGGTCAACAAGAGTCTTCCCCAACCCATCACACGCGACGAGTATAAAGAGCAGATGCGAAAGTATTTCCCATATCTTAAGCGCTGGTCTCAAAGATAAAAGGAATCCATTTGCAGGACTTTGACCCGTATGCCGAACCTGCTGCCACACTGGCATCCTGATGCCGATTTCGACAATGTATCGTTCTTCATCCGAAGAATGAATACGAGTGGGTTTATCAAACCAGACAAGGTTCCCCGGGCCGTACTACCCGGGATGGGTTTTATCTATCTGACTGGAGGAGAAATCCTTGTGGAGGTGGATTCCCGTCCCTATCTTTGTTCGGCCGGTCACCTGTTACTGATTCCGGATAAGTCTCCATTCGCCATCTTGCATTACTCGGATGCCATCGGTTTCACGGGCCTGGTTTCTCCACATCTTCTCGCAAGAAGCGGCGGCAATGTCCTGTCGCTCCTCATAGCACCGCACCAGCAGGCGTTCTGGTTCGATGAAGCCGGCTTTGTCGGCGAACTGTTCAATATGCTGCAACTGTCGTTCGAACGGGGAGACACCTCTTTTATCGAGAAAGGGATCGACATCCTTCTGTCCCGGATCAAACCGCTGGGGAAAAGTGTCCTTCCTGTTCAGGTGCAGGCATTCTTAGAGCTGGTCTTCTCGCCGGGCGCCATCGATGGAAGCCTGAAGTTCTACGCCCAGTCCCTCGGGATCAGCACCAATTATCTGAGTCGCCTGGTCAAGCAGACGACCGGACGCAGTCCCGGTACCTGGATCGATATCGCCCGCATCGGCCGGGCCAAGGATCTTTTGAGCGGTTCCCAGGACTCGGTCATCGACATCGCCGCATCCATCGGCCTGGAAGACCAATCCTATTTCTCCCGCTTTTTCCGGAGGCACACCGGAATGACACCCTCTGAGTATCGAAAGAAGATGCGTGGATGAATTAGGGTTCGCGCTGTCCCTTGAATGAGGTAGGATAATCTCCGAAATGGAGCGAGAATGTCAGTTCCTTGCCGACAATCTCACCCTGAAGGCCCGTGACCGTATATCTGGGGTACTCTCCGCCCATTGCCCAAGGAATAGACCTTTCGCAGGTGAGGATGACCTTTTCGGTGGTACTTTGCAAGTTGATGCCGGGAATGGTTACGTCTATGGTGACGGGCATCTGGGGGACGAAACGGATCTGATGGAGCGTGATGGATGCGGTATGAACGTCTTCGGACGGCGTGAAGTTCACGCGGATGTTTTCATTGTCGAAAGGTGCGTCCTGGTAGATTACGGTCACCGTGCCGACATAGTCGGACTCTTCCGGAATCAACGGCGTCGCGGGTGTCTCTTTTTCGCAACTGACGAGGAACAAGCCCAGCAGGGCTGCAAGTAAATAGGTGGCTTTCATATTGTTACATTGTGATTGATAGTCCGACAAGTAGGATGCGCGGCCGGGCGCTGGCAAAAAATTCGTTTCCTATGGACTTGAAATAAAAACTCCTGACGTCGGCATTGGCCAGGTTTTCCCCCCGGATATTGGCCTCCCACTTGGGAAAGACCAGCGAGATCCGGCCGTCAAGGAGAAAACGGAAGGGCTCTCGGTGAGAATTGTCCTCATTCCACCAGATGGGGCCGTCCCCTTTTGCGGCCGAATCCACTTCCAGTTGACAACCGGACAATGGGAAGCTGTATCCGACACCCACGTAAAGCGTATGTTGCGGGACATAGGGGATATGGTTGCCAGCGTAGTCCTGATTCCCGTCATCATACCGGAGAAAGCGCGCGTCACACCAGGAATAAGAGATGTGCGCACGGTAATTGCCCGGCGTCCAATCCAGTTCCGCTTCGGTGCCCATGTTCCGGCTGCGACCGGCGTTGGTCATCATCCGGCCGGTGGACATGCCGGGAGGGAAAACGGTCAACTGCTGGTTCCTTACGGCAAGATAATAAGCCGACAGTTCCGCCTTCAGATCCTTTTTCCGCAGACGTGTGCCCAGTTCTGCATTCCAGGCAGTTTCGGGGTCGTACTGCGTATTGTCGGCCGAAACCGAAACGATCGGCCGGTCCAGGTAAACACCAAGATCTTTCATCAGGGCGTTCATCATCTCGTTTTGGAGGATATCGGAGAATATCTGCGTATTGAAGCCGCCTGCACGATATCCCTTCGACAGGGTGGAATAGAGCGAAAGATCGCCGGAAGCCCGATAAAGGACGGAAAGTTTGGGGAGAACCTTGAAAGCTGCCTGATGACTTCGTCCGCGATAGGGCGTTGAGAAGGCTTTATCGGCCTTCATCGTCGGGATAAAACGATAGTGGAGGCTCGCCAGACAGTCATAGTCCATCCGACTTCCTTCATAATCCAGCCGAAGTCCGGCCGTGATCGTCCACTTCCCCAGGGTAAAGACAGATTCGTGGAATAGGGCGGAGTTCCAGGCTCCGATCAAAAAGTCGGAATCCACGGGGAACTCCGGGTCAGGAATGCTCAGGTAGCCGATATCCGCCGGGATATGGCCGTTCGCATTGTCCAGGATAAGCCGCTGGATGCCGTCCCGTTTGAAGGTCACGGGGGCGGCCAGATGATTGAACTTGAACAAGGTAAAAAGACCGGTCTGGGGCTGCCACACAGCTGTACCATCCTTTCGCCGGAACCGGATTTCCAGTGTCCCTGCAGTGCTCAGCTGCTTTTGCTGCAAGGTGAAGATGGATTCGGGCGTATAGTCCTGGTCCATCCGCATATCGTCAGCAAGCATTTGGACGGAAGCGGCAGCATCGGCAACCACGGCGTCGCCAAACCACTTTGCGTTGATTCCGTCGATTACGGAAATACGCCGGTAGCTTCCTTCGTCATTGTACGAAACCGGCTGAAGCTGCCCGTCTTTCCATAGGCCGTAGGCGAAGCCCCCTTCGCTGGATAGGTTGGTCCAAAACGTATTGCTGAAATAGAGCCGGTCAGTGAACGGCCGTTCCCATCTCCAGTGTGCACAGATCCCGTCATAAGGGTCGCAATTCCGGTTCTTGTACTCGTTCGGAAAGAAACCGGCCCCATGACGGAAAGATGCCGCAATCACATGGTTCCCAGAAGAGAGGACGGCGCCGGCACGGAGGGTAGATGCGCTTCCGTATTCCAGATGCAGGTCGATCCCAGATATGTCGGACGGAGTGAGTGACTGGAGCGAGAGCACTCCGCCCATCGCATTTCGGCCATACAGCGTCCCCTGGGGACCTCTGACCATCGTCGCATTCCGGATGCCCTCCCAGTCAAAATCATAAGCGTTCTTGTCCATAACCGGAATACCGTCCAGATAGAGAGCCATCGCGGGATTTTCCATCCGGGAGCCCAGGCCACGTAAATAAATGGTTGATGTCAGGGATGCTCCATATGCGGGAATATGCAATCCGGGAACGATTCCACTCAACATATTGGGACGATACGTGCCTCTTCGCCGAAGGATCTCCGTCTGGATTACGGAAATGGGAGAGGCGATTTTGTCCGGTGAGACCATTTCTTTAAGGGTCGTGACGGATGCCGGCCGTAACAGGGTATCCTGCACTTCAGGGGCAATAATCCCACAGAGAGATATGAAGATGGCAGCTAGCATTGCAGATGCAAAGTTCTATAATAATAATCTATATATTTAGAACGGTCTATACCAGAAATAGGATTATCCTTGCATCGTTTGGCAGACGGACCATCTGCCTCCCACTTCCTTTCAGTATTTTCAATCAACGGAAAAAAGAGTATCTTTGCAAACATAGAGAAACAAACCATGCTTGATCTTCGAAAAACACTCGCTCTTCTCTTCCTATTGCCGGCATGTAGCTTTCCGGCGTTTTCTCAACGGCCGGATTCATTCTGGGGTAAGATTGTCGACATGATTTCTGCTCCATCCATGGAATTGGACCCAAGCGCAGTCTATCAGCCGGCCGCACGCTGGAACGTCGCAGTGTCGGGTGAACTGCACCAGGCGGGAATCACTCAGGAAAACAAGATTGATTTCAGCTATTTGTTCGATGAAGAGGATGGCGGAAGAACCAACTTGCATGCATTCACCTCTACCAAGCTCTTGGGCGGCGTGGACAAGGTAATCGGCCTGCAGGTCGGATACGGCAACCTTTCTTTGGGCTGGAACCAGAGAATAGGAGGAGACGGGGTGGGCTCCAACACGTCCTTCTCCTTTGACTATCTCGCTCCGGGCTACGCTTTGCAATTACAGTATTTCGATTTCCGCCGGCCGGTTGACTATGAAATGGGAATCCAGTTAGGAGAAGGGTGGGATGATTTTGAAGACTCCGGACAGACAGAGAAACCGGGACGCATGACCACTTTTATCGCCGATGCGTTCTATGCTTTCAACCGACGCAGTTTCGCTTATTCCGCAGTATACAAAGGGAACGTGGTCCAGCGGCGGTCCGCCGGAACATGGATGTTCGGGATCAAATACCTCCAGGGGCTGGTCGAGTATGATCCGGACGAACTCATTATTTCCGATATATTATTCGGGTTGGTTCGGCAAGACACCCGGCAGGCTTCCTTCGGGGGCGGCTTCTCGTACAACCTGGTTCCTTTCCACCGACAGCCCGGAGCTGACGGGAAAGGGCTTCGCAACCTGACCATCAATTTGACGGCCATTCCCATGGTCACCCTTTTCAATCAGTTTTCTTCCAGTATGATGAATATTTATTTGGAAGAGGATCCGGTATTGACCAAAAATGTCATCAACGGAAAGTTGCATGTGAACTATGTGTTCAAGGCCGGGGCCATTTATTCCTGGGACCGGTTTTTTATCGGTGTCTCGGGTAGTTATGACAGCTATAACTACAGAGGGTCTACCGACATTCCCCAAGTGTATTCGGATTCCGATGTTGATTTCGACAAAATCCACTCCTCCGGCCGTTTCAGCCGGTGGTCCGCAAGTCTCAAGCTTTGCGTGAAGCTTTAACGCGCCGGTCAGATGGAGAGGTCCGAGGCCTCTAGATGTAAGAAAGGATTATATCCGCCAATTCCTCTTCGGAGTGGCCGTCAGCTGACAGGACCAGGTCGTAGTTCCTGACATCGTAGCGGCTTACGCCGGCAAAACGTTGGATGTAGTTTTCCCGGGCCCGGTCTAATTCCTTGATTATCGTCAAGGCCTTTTCCTCAGACACGCTCTGCTTTTTCATGACCCTGTTCAGCCTATGGGGAAGTGACGCGGTAATAAACACATTCAGCCTGTTCGGATAATCCTTGAAGACAAAGAAACCCGAACGGCCAGCAATGACGCATGAGCCCATCTGGGCAAAACCCCGAAGGATCTCCACCTCCGCCTTAAATATTTCGTCCGGCGTGACCTTTACCTGAAATTCATCCGTGTATTCAGGATCCAGGCCAAGCGCCTGGGCCGAAGGCATCGGTACCACGTGGGCGGCAAAATCAGCCAGCCAGTTTTTCTTCTTTCCCTTCAACTTTTCTATCTCACCTGCGCTTAAGTCAAACTGCTTTTCCAGGGACTCTAACAATTGTTTGTCACAAAAACGGACATCGAGTTTTTTTGCAAGCATGGAGCCCACGGTGTGCCCTCCGGAGCCTACCTCCCGGCTGATCGTGATGACAAAGGGTTCTTTTGTGTTCATGGTTCCTGACGATCGTAATACAACCAGACAAATATACAAACATTTTTCTTATATTGCCGGAAACTAAATGCATATGAAACGTTTACTTCTTGCACTGACTGCCGTCTGCCTGATCCTTTCCTGCCAGGAAGAGAGATTCGAAATCCATCGGGGCGTGAATATCGCCCACTGGCTGTCCCAAAGCTCCGCACGTGGAGAACACAGGGCGCAGTTTTTTACCGAAAACGATGTCCGGCGCATTTCTGATTGGGGTTTTGACCATGTGCGCATTCCCATCGACGAAGAACAGATGTTCCTCGAGGACGGCACGAAGGATGCGGAAGCTTTCGACCTGCTCCGCAATGCCCTGGACCTCTGCGGAAAGTATCATCTCCGGGCTATCGTAGATCTCCATATCCTCCGCTCACACTATTTCAATGCATCGGAGAAGCCCCTCTTCACGGAGCGCGCGGCACAGGAAGCCTTCTACGAATGCTGGCGCAAGATTTCCGGCGAGCTCAAGGACTACAGCACGGCGATGGTGGCTTACGAGTTGATGAACGAGCCCGTGGCTGATGATCCGGAAGACTGGAACAAGATCGTCAAAGAATGTTACACCGTCATCCGGGAGTTGGAGAAAGACCGTGTGCTGGTGATCGGCAGCAACCGCTGGCAGTCCTTCAACACGGCAGCCCAGCTCTCCATTCCGGAGGGTGATCCCAATATCATTCTCAGTTTCCATTATTACAACCCCATGCTTCTCACTCACTATGGCGGGGGTTGGACGGAATATAAGAACTATGGCGGCCCGGTCCATTTCCCCGGCCAGGCTGTAACGGAAGATAAGTTGGCCTCGCGTCCCGTTGAGGAGCAGGCTGCATTTGGACGGTGGACCCGCCAGCATTACGACAAGGACCGCTTCAGGGCAGAGTTCGGCCAGGTGGTGGAAGTGGCCGCACGTTACGGCATCCCTGTTTACTGCGGGGAGTACGGCTGCCTGTCGCCCAAGCAGAACGACGATGCCAGATATGCCTGGCTGACCCAGATGAACGAAGTGTTCGAGGAACTGGGAATCGCCCGTACCGTATGGTGTTACCGTGAGGGTTCCGGCGGTTTCGGCATCTTATCCGGAGCTTCCACACAGCCGGATCAGCGAATGCTTGAATCCCTGCTCCGCGATAATTAGAAATCGTAGAGATTAAGCCCGGTCTCCGGGTCGAAACGGCGGCCGATGCCGTCCAGACTATAATCCTCCACATAAAGCTCGCAGGCGCCGTTGACCCGTGCGGTCAGCAGGTGCCCGCCGATGCAGCTGTAGTCACGCCGGCTGGCAGTGACATGGATGTGCAGATAAGGAATGCCGTCCTTGCGTGAGATGTTGCCGGTCAGGCAGGTGACCTCCATCTGCTCGGAAAAAGTCTTGTCAACATATTGTTTAGTGGCGGGATCCAGGAAACGGAACGTCGCCTCTGAGATGGCGGCCAGACCGCCGATAATGCCGCTGTGGATGTTTTTCTCCTCGCAGAAAGCCGCCAGGGCTGCCGTGATTTCAGTATGGTTATCTACGCTCAGGAGATATTTCCCGCCGGGGGCTTGACGATACTTGTACATAGGGATCGCTTTATCTGATTCTTAGGTTTCGTGCGTATGACACAAATGTAGTCATTTTTCAGATGGACGTCAAAAAATAACTATAAAAGAAATTTCTAATAAAATAAGAGTTGCGAGAGTAATACAAATCATCGACCTATATTGCATATAATCAGCAAATTACTATATTTGTAGCTAGGAGAGGGCGGTGTGGTGATAAATCAAATCATTGTTTTGTCCCTTAATTGACCCGGTTTCCACGGTGTTTAAATTTGTTTAAAACTTTGTATAACTGTTGATTAGTTATCATATTTAATCAGATTTGTCCCAATTATGTCCCAATATGTCCAAAAGGTACATAAAAAGTCTGCGAATCTTCCGGTCCTCTGCCGGGAGAGAATGGGAATTTGCACCATTGCCTTGACCCTGTCCTCCAAGCGGGGCTCGGCGGATGGGACAGCGCTTCCGGTCTGCCTGCGGTTTACGCTCAACGGCGGGCGTTACTACTATCTGCTCGGAGACAGCTGGACTATTGACGAGTTTTCTGCGATCTGTTCAGCCCGGAAAGGACTCCGCCGGCACGAAACCTTTACCCGCAACGATTTATATTGCGCAAAACAGGAAGAATATCACCAGGCATTCGCCAAGTGCATGGCGCGGATACGTGAATTGGCTCTTCAGTCTACTCTGACGCTGGATAGGATTGCTGCCGCCTTGACTGGAAAGAGCGGTGACGGGAATAACTTCCTGTCGGAATGGGAACGGATCCTGAGTTCCCGAAGTGCCGGGACAGCCGAAAGTTACCGTTATGCACTCCGCTCCTTCCGGGATCTGACGGGATTTTCACCAAAGGACGGATTCCTTGTCAACGCTTCCGTTTTGGCCCGCTGGGTACGGGAGATGAAGGCTCGGGACTACACCAAAGCAACGATCGGCATCTATCTGCGTGCCTGCCGCGTGGTGGTCAAGGAGTGCATCCGCAAGGGCTATATCAAGCCGGAAGACTACCCGTTCGGCGAGCGGGACGCCAGCCTGATTTCTATCCCAAAGGGCCGGTCCAGAAAGGAGAAGTTCCTCAGTGTCAAGCAGATGACGGAGCTGTATCATTTCTTTTCCGAACGGCGCGAAGGAGATCTTCCGTTACGCTATGACTACCAGCGGCAGCTGGTCCGGCAGAGTCTGGGACTCTTCCTTTTCCTATATCTGGCCAATGGTATGAATCTCTCCGATGCAGCACGGTTGCGTTATGATTCATTTTGGTTTGAACATGGGGGACAGGCGCTCCGTTTCGAGCGACAAAAGACCAAGGACAGAGCCGACAACAACAGTGAAGTCATCGTTCCGATCATTCCGCAACTTGCTGATATCCTGCATGAAACAGCGGCTCCCGAGCAAAAGGGACAGTTATTGTTCCCCTTCATTCTGGAAGGCGTACGGGATGAAAGCACATGCCGGAAAAAAGTCAACCTGATGAACAGCAACATCTCAGCCAGGATGGAGATCGTCGCCCGACATCTCGGCTGGTCCGTCAGCCCGACTCCGACCTGGTGCCGGCACAGTTTTGCCACCAACCTGTCCCTGGCCGGTGTACCTACGCGCTATATCAGCGAAAGCATGGGCCACAGCCCCGGGCGCAGTGTGACGGCCGGATACATTGCCGAGTTCCCTCTGGAGCGGCAGATGGCTTTCAACCGGCGCCTGCTTGCCGGAGAAACCACGACGGATGGAGCCGTCGATACTTTGCTTTCCGGGCTCAGCCCGGAGATGAAGCAGGCGCTGCTGAAACAGCTCCTGAAGGGATAAAACAATCCATCATCCGAATCTCCGAAAATCCTTGCCCGGATACCCTCCAGGGCACTTTCCGGCCAACGACCGCCATTTTCCATCCATATATTGCTTTGTCCCGCTTTTCGCGGCACATCCGGACCCATAATTACAAGCCGCCGGCATCCTCCTGAGGCACAATGATCAAACTGGGCAGGAATCATCCGCCCGGCTTGATTATGAATCAAACAAAACTCATTGTTCGCTTCGGCGTTGCGTTGTTGTTGCTGGCTGGCCCGTTTGCCACGGTCGCCTCTGCAGCCCCTTCCAAAGCCGATTCCGAGCAAACCCCGGCCAAGACGGTAACTGTCCGCGGCGTCGTTTATGACGACCAGGGAGAACCGCTCCCCGGAGCGAGCGTGATGGTCAAGGGTACGACCCAGGGTACCGTCACTGACTTGGACGGAAACTACTCGATCAACGTCCGGCCCGGTCAGACGCTCGTGGTCTCCTTCATCGGCATGAAGGACCAGGAGATCCCGGTGGACGGCCGTACCAGCATCAATACGGCCCTCGATTCGCAAGCCACTACCCTGGATGATGTCGTCGTCGTGGGTTACGGCTCCATCAAGAAGGCCAACCTGACCGGTGCCGTCGATGCGGTGGGAACGGAGATGTTCGAGAACCGTCCGGTCTCCAATGTGGACCAGATGCTCCTCGGCAACCTGCCGTCCGTCAACATCGCCCTGACGGATGGTGCGCCTTACCGTACCAGCTATGGCTACAACATCCGGGGTGACAAGCACAATCTGGGTGAAGTCAACCTTCCGAATGATTTCAACACCCTGACCTTGATTGACGGCGTGGAGGGAGATCCCAACCTGATCAACCCTAACGACATCGAGAGTGTTTCCGTCCTCAAGGACGCTGCTGCCACGGCCATCTATGGTACGCGGGGTGCCTACGGCGTCATCTTGATCACGACGAAGAATCCCCAGGAAACAGGGAAGGTGACGGTCAACTACTCGACCAACTTTAACTTCCTGACCCCTCGCGCAATGCCGGATATATTGACTGACGGTGAGCAGTATGCCAGTATCATTGCGGAGGCCAAGCGCAACTATCGCGGCTCCGAGAACAATACCGCCAACATTCAGATTGCCAGTGGAAAAGCGCAGGATGTCGCTGACGAGTACAAGGAGTCTGCCGGCATCACGACGACGACAAAGGCTGGTCAGTACCGCTATCACGGCCACACCAACTGGTATGACCAGATCTACAAGGACTACACCACCTCTCAGGTCCACAACCTGTCCATCAACGGATCTCACGGCAAGACCAGTTACCTGGTTTCCGGTCGTATTTACGACTATGACGGCATCTATGTCGGAAAGAGCGATCCGTACAAGACATTCAACATCCGCAGCAAGGTCGGCATCCAGGTGTTCCCTTGGCTCAAGATTTCCGAGAACATGGATTTCACCCATGACCGGCTGGACTATGGTGTCAGCACGAAAGCTGACGGATATAGCCTCGTTTCTCCGGATTTCATTCTTTACACGCTCGGTGCTCCGACCTGGGAAGTATACAATCCGGACGGATCCTTCACGAAAGCCGGTGCCGCGATCTTGGGTGGCCTGATCGGCGACACCGCCGGCCGCCTGAGGAAGAACAAGATCACGAATAATTTCGGCACCCAGACGCGCGCCGAAGCCGGGTTCTTTGACAACACGCTCCGGTTCACGGCGGAATATGCCTACCGGACAAAGAGCAATGCGGTCGAGCAGGTCGCCGTTTCTCCCTGGAACAGTCAGACCGAGGGCGTCATTGCTCCGCTTGTTACCGATAAGAACAAGCAGAAACAAGGTGTCAAGCGCCAATTCAAAGACAATATCTATCAGACAGTGAATGCCTGGGGCGAATATGAGAACACGTTCGACAAGTTCTATCTCAAGGCGATGGCCGGCTTCAACTACGACAAGCGGGACTTCCGCCACGTCGAGTATCGGAAGCGGGGTCTCTCCTGGGATGATGCCATCTCCAGCAATGCCATCGCGTTCGCCAAAGGCGAGAACGGAGACGGACTGCTTGACGAGCATCACTTCGAGGACAAGCACTGGCGGATGGCCGGCGTCTTCGGCCGGATCAACCTGGGCTGGGATGACCGGTATCTCCTGGAGTTGAATGCCCGCTATGACGGGTCTTCCGTCTTTGCCGCCGGACACCAGTGGGGTTTCTTCCCCTCCGCTTCCGCCGGATGGCGCGTCTCCCAGGAACCTTGGTGGAAGATCGATCCCCGTTGGATCAGCGCCCTGAAGTTCCGCGTTTCCTATGGTGAAGTCGGCGACTCCATCGCAGCGAGTGCCTACAGCTTCGAGGAGACACTGACTACCGAGATTGAAACGGACCGCGTCTTCAACGGACAGACTTCCTACACCCATCTGGTTTACCCCAATGAAGTATACTCTGCTTACACCTGGTCTACGGTCCGCAAATTTGATGCGGGTGTGGATGTGGCCTTCTTCAATAATAAGTTGGACATCTCCTACGACTACTTCATCAACCGTAACATCAATCAGCTGACTTCCGCCCAGAGCCATTCCGACACCTACGGATCTCCTTCCGGAAAAGCCAACTGCGGTGCGATGAGTACGTATGGCTGGGAACTGGCAGTCCATTATAACACCCGGTTCATGGCTGCGGGACGGCCCTTCCATATCGGCGCCCGTGCCGCTGTCGGACATAACCACACGGTGATTGACCAGTATTTCGGTAATGAGGGTATGGATATTTACGCCTACTATCCCGGTCAGGTTGATGGTGAAATCTGGGGTTATAAGTCCAACGGCTTGTTCCAGAACCAGAATGACATTGATAACGCCTTCGGTGCCGGGAAGCCCTACAAGGCCACCTCGGACCTCAAGCAGCACAATGTCAATCCGGCCGTACGGCCCGGTGATATCTGGCTGCTTGACCTGAATGGCGATGGAGAAGTCAACTTCGGCAGCAACAGTCTCCTGATCGATGAGGAAACCGGCAAGCCGAAATATGGCGACCTGTCCATCATCGGTAACAAACGGCCTTTGCTCCAGTTCTCCTTCGGGTTTGACCTGGATTGGTACAACTGGTTCCTCTCCGTCGGTTTCCAGGGCGTGTACAAGCAGAATTGGGCTCCGGCTGGCGAGCACCTGATGTGGAAGCAGTTCACGCATGCCTATGGCCCGATGACCAAATTCTTCGCGAACAACTACTGGACGGAAGACCGCCCGGATGCCTTCTTCCCGGGTCTTTCGCTGGGTAACCAGATTATTGCCAACCACAAATACACGGCCGGTTCCTATGGCGCCGAGTTCGTGGTGGACCGCTACCTCTTCGATATCGGCTACATCAACCTCCAGAATGTCCAACTCGGCTACAACATTCCGAAGAAAGTCCTTCAGAAGATCAATGTCGAGAATGCCAAGATCTATTTCTCGGGTGAAAACCTCTGGAACTGGTCCCCGCTCTACAAGAAGATCGGCCGCGACTTCGACGTCACCACGATTTCCTATCTGGGTGATGATTATGAGTTCGGTCTCAACTGGCGTGAAGACTACGGCGGATTCCGCTATCCGAAGCTCAGGACCTACAGTATCGGCCTGAATATCACCTTCGGCGGCCGGGTCAAGTCTGCTGCCGCACCTGTCGCTGCCGGTGTCTCTGCATCTGCCCTTGCCGCCGCCAATTCTGCCGCTGCCGCCGCTGAAGCTGCTGCCGCCAAGGCGAAAGCCGAGGCCGATGCCCTCCGTGACGAACTGGCCAAGGCCCTCAAGGACAAGGAAGACTGTGAGGCTGCCAAAAAGCCCATGGCCGTGCGCCGCGCTGAGGCGCTCCACCTCGAGGACATCTACTTCGAACTCAACCAGAGCGTCATCCGCGACTCCGAGGCCTACAAGGTGGACAACCTCGTCAAGGCCATGAAGACCTATCCCACAGCTCATGTCTCCATCACCGGCTACGCCGACCAGGCCACCGGTACGGACAAGCGTAACTACGAGCTCACCAAGGAGCGCGCAGAGGTCGTCGCCGAGGCCCTCAAGGCCGCCGGCATCAGCCCCGCCCGCATCACTACTGAATTCTACGGTACAGAGAAGGATTCCTCCTTCACTCCGGAGAACAACCGTCTCGCCGTCTGCATCGTGAAATAATTAAACGGATACGATTATGAAAAAGATATTCCAACTTTGCGCAATTGTATTGGCGGCTTCTTTCGTCGCATCTTGTGATTTGTCCGAGTACAACCCGAATGCGTACAGCCCCGCTCTTGCTTTTGCTTCCGAAGCGTCCATCCAACAGGCGGTCAATACCTTTTACACGGCGTTTCCCTCTGTGACCGGCGCCTATTCCAAGGACGGGAGCATGGATTATGTCAGTACTCCTTACTCTTTTAGCAACCGTTATTGTGTAGATTATTCTGCTGCTGATTCGGATCTGGATTGGGGCGGCTGGGATGACCTCCGTGCGATCAACTATTTCCTTCAGCAGATGGAATCTCCCGCATGCGGCGTTGAAGGAGCCGTGAAGGCAAATTTCGTGGCCCAGGGCCGCTTCTTCCGCGCCTTCTGGTACTACAAGAAGATGCGCTCCTATGGCGACCTCCCCTGGTATGACCGGGTGATCCGTTCCGACGAACCGGACTATGAATGGAAGGATCGTGACAGCCGCGATGAGGTTATGAAGCATATCCTGGAGGACCTGGATTATGCCATCGAGAACATCACGGCCACCAGCGCTGATGCGACCACGATCACGAAGGAGGTCTGCCTGTTCATCAAGATGCAGGCCTGCCTGTACGAAGCCTCTTTCCGCAAGTACAACAATGTGACCGCTTCCGTCAAGGGAGAGCCTTTCACCAACTACACGGTGGAGGAACTGTACCGCCAGTCTGTCGCTGCTGCAGAGCAGATCATTTCTGGCGGAAAATACAGCCTGATTAACAATTACCGCGACCTCTTCCTCAGCGAGAAACTGCAGACCCAGGAAGTCCTCCTCGGCGCACAGACTGCTTCCAGCATCCGCGGCAGCCAGAATCAGTACTACAATTCCGCAGCCGTGAACCGCTCCTTCGTCCGTAACTTCATCAACACTTTCTTGATGAAAGACGGCACGGCCTACACGGCCAAGAGCGGCTTTGAGACCGAGACCTTTGCGACTGAGTTCAACAACCGTGACCCCCGTCTGGCCGCCATCGTCCGGACTCCGGGTTACAAGTTTGACGGGAAAGTTGCCGTTCCGGTCATCCCGGCACCGTCGTCCGTCGGCTACCAGATCATCAAGTTCTGCGTGGACAAGTATGCTGATGGCGATGATGACTCCCACTCAAGCAGCAACCTCAATTCCACCCCGATCTATCGCTATGCCGAGGTCCTTCTCTCCTATGCTGAGGCTAAAGCCGAGCTGGGCGAGATGACCGCTGATATCTGGAGCAAGACGGTCGGTGCGATCCGCCGCCGCGCGGGCATTACCGGCAACCTGGACATGCCTACCACGGTCGATCCTTATCTGAAAGCGAACTTCTATCCCAATGTGGATAATGCCGTCATCATGGAAATCCGCCGCGAGCGGGGTTGTGAACTCTGCCTGGAAGGCATGCGGGAGAACGACCTCCTTCGCTGGGGCTGCGGCAGCTTGCTGGCAACCATGCCTTGGACGGGTATCAATATCCCGGCGCTGGACACCCCTGTCGATCTGGATGGAAACGGGACCCCGGACTACTACTTCTCCGAGTCTGCCGCTCCGAAGACGCTGCCGAGCGGAGTTGTCTATGTTAAGGTCAACGACTTGAGCAGTGGTGCCGGTCTGGAAGCTGTCAAGAACGGTTCCGTCTATCAGCTTCGCTTCAACTATTCCCGTCAGAAGAACTGGGATAGCAATAACCGTCTGATCCTGGCGCCGATCCCGAAGCTCTTGGTGGACAAATATACCAACCGCGGATATACCTTGACCCAGAACCCCGGATATTGATTCCGAGGTCCGTCATAACGAATCAACCGGCAGGCGAACCCTGCCGGTTTTTTTGTTGCGGAAAGATTTTGAAAATGGGGGAGAGTTTCCTATCTTTGAAAATAGGTCAATCGATTTAGAAAGCCTCTATTTCCTAAACCACCCTCCTTATGGTTTCCATGCAAGATATCGCCGACCGTCTGGGCGTCTCCCGCAGCACCGTTTCCCTGGTGCTTAGCGGCAAGGCCGGCAGCCGGGTCAGCGAAGAGGTAAAGAAAAAGGTGTTCCAGGTTGCCCGGGAACTCCATTACCATGTGAATGACGTGGCCCGCAGCCTCCGGACCGGCGCATCGAAACTGATCGGCGCCATCGTCACGGATATTTCCAATGAATTCTTCGGCCGCTTGACCTTCCATATCCAGGAAGAAGCCAAGAAGGCCGGTTATCTCGTCCTGACCGTCAACACCAATGAGGATCCTCGGGATTTCGAGGAAACGGTTCGTGTGCTGATCGGCAAGCAGGTCGACGGTATCATTGCCGTGCCGCCGCCGGGCGGAGACGATACGGTGGCCTATATCAAAGAGATGGGCGTTCCGGTCGTCACGGTGGACCGGCCCGGTGTGGGTGTGGACTTCGTCGGCATCGATAATTACGCATCCTCACGATCTGCGGTGGAAGGCCTGCTCCTAGATGGATTCCGCTCGATCTCGCTCGTTGCGCTCGACCTGGATATAGATCCGTTGAACCAGCGGCGGGATGCGTATGTGGATGCGATGAAGGAACGGGGCCTGGGAGACAAGATTGACATCCGGTTGATTCCTTTCGGCCGGGAGGAGGAATACGATATTCCGAGTCTCCTCAAAGGCTTGCGTAATGTGGATGCTGTCTATTTCACTTCTCGACGCGCCTTCACGCAGGGAATGGCCCACCTGGCTATAACCGGACAGATTCTCCCGGAAGACCAGTGTCTGCTTTGCTTCGATGATGTCCAGCCATACCTGACGGTCCATTCTAACATACGCTATGTCGAGCAGCCGGTCGGTGAAATGGCCGGCAAGGCTTTCGATCTGCTGATGGAGCAGATCCGGGGAGAGCGGATTCCCGGCCGTTATATTTTCCCCACAAGATGTATATCCAATCGAAAATATTGATTATGAGACGTTTCCTTTGCTGGGCCGCAGCCCTTGCCCTGCTCGTGACAGGATGCAAGTCGAATGATATACTCTCCGAGGTCGATCCTACGATCGGGGGAGTGGGGGTGCTCCTCCAGCCCACGCGTCCCACGGTCCAGGTGCCGAACCAGCTCGTTCGCTGGACACCTTTGCGTGCCGATCTGCTGGACGATCAGGTTGCCGACTACCCGCTGACACTGGCTTCGCACCGGCAGCAGTCCCTCTTCGGTTTCCTGCCTCTGGTGAAAGGTGGATGGACAGGGCCATGGACGACGGCGCGCCAGGTCTATGACCGGGAAAAGAATACGCCCTATTGCTATTCGAGCCTGCTGGAAGGCTGCCGGATCCGTTTCGCTCCGGCCGCCAAGTGTGGTATCATCGAAATTGGCTTTGATGATGCAGAAGGAGCCTTGCTGCGCTTCCGGCACCTGAACGGGCACGGGAGCTTCGAACTCCGTGACGGCACCACCTTGGTCGGACACGAGCGCTTCGCGGGCTTGGATGCGTATGCATGGATTGTCTTCGACAGTCCTGTCTCCCTTGTCGAACAGACTGAAGACAAGGGCTGCATACTGCTTCAAGCCACGCAGAAGCAGGTTCTGATCCGCTATGGCCTTTCCTATATCGATGCGGAGCAGGCGTGCGCCAATTTGGAAAAAGAAATCCCCGCCTGGGACTTCTCAAGCGTCAGCAGGCAGGCGGAGAATGCCTGGCGTAATGCCTTGGGCAAAATTGAGGTTCAGGGAGGCACGCCCGATCACCGACGCCTTTTCTATACTTCATTCTATCGCTGCTATGAGCGGATGGTGGATATCAGCGAGTACGGTCGCTATTACAGCGCCTTCGACCATCAGGTCCACGAGAGCAACCTTCCTTTCTACACGGACAACTGGCTCTGGGACACGCATATCTCCCTGGAACCGCTTCAGACCATCCTCAATCCCGGGATGGAGGAAGACAAGCTCCGGTCCTATGTGGAAATGTACCGGCAGTGCGGTGACATTCCGTCCTTCGCAGTAATTTCAGGTGACTGGCCGGCGATGACCGGCAACTATGCCGCCGTCTGGATGGCGGATGCCCGTGCCAAGGGCCTTCAATTCGACCTTGAGACAGGTTTTGAAGGTGTGCGGCACAACGCCCTGGAGGAGACGCTGTTGCCATGGAAGAACGGTCCCCGCTGCGTTCTGGACAAGTTCTATGACGAGCATGGCTGGTATCCCGCCCTGCATCCGGGAGAGGAAGAGACCGTCCCGGAGGTGTCCCTTCCTTGGGAGCGGCGCCAGTCCGTGGGGCTGTCCACGGCTTTTGCTTATTGTGACTGGGCTGTGGCGCAGCTTGCGCGCGAATTGGGCAAAACCGATGACGAACTGCTCTTCCTGGATCGGGCCTCCTGGTACCGTAACGTATATCGTCCCGACAAAGGCATGTTCTGGCCCCGGGACAAAGAGGGCAATTGGATTGAGGGTGTGGACCCTCGCTATATGGACCGCGCCTATTTCACAGAGAATAATGCCTACACCTTCCAGTGGGACGTCAAGCATGACCTGGAGGGCTTGTTTGAGTTGATGGGCGGTCGCTCGGAAGCGGAGAAGAAACTGGACGCGCTTTTCCGCATCCCGCTGGGGATGGCGAAGTTCCAGTTCTTCACGATCCTTCCCGATGCAACCGGTATGGTGGGGCAGTTCGCGATGGGTAACGAGCCGAGCTTCCACATCCCGTATATCTATGACTATCTGGGCAGTCCCTGGAAAACGCAGAAGCGCATCCACCAGTTGATCGACTACCTGTTTGCCGATACGGTTTCCGGCATTCCCGGGGATGAGGACGGCGGCGGAATGAGTTCCTTTGTCGTCTTCTCGATGATGGGCTTCTTCCCGGTCACGCCCGGTATCCCGGTCTATGCGATCGGCAGCCCGTTCTTCGAAAAGACCACGATTTCCTTGCCTGATGGCAAGTCCTTCACCGTCAAGGCTAAAGACTATTCCGAGGAGAACAAGTACATCCAGTCCGCCCGCTTGAACGGCAAGGCTCTGGACCGCGCATGGTTCACCCACGAGGAATTGACTGCCGGGGGAGTCCTGGAGCTCGTGATGGGCCCGGAGCCCAACAAAGACTGGGGCAAGGAGAACCTGCCTCCTTCTAGATTAGATTACGGAGTGCGGAAGTAGCCCGCGTCACCACCTGATCTGGACCCGGACGCCGTCCGGATCATTGTCAAAACTCAAGAAATAAGTCTTGCTGGCCGCATCCCAGCAGGCGCTGTCCAGCACCTCCTTTCCGTTCACCAGTACGCTCTTGGGCTGTGAGGGGATAAGGATGCGGGATGCGTTGACTGTTCCGATGGGAGCCTTGGCCAGGTAAGAGAAACTCTTGCCTTTCTTCTTGATTTCATAAGCCCGGCTCGCAGCGGCAAGAATCTTCGGAGCCTTGCCGGCGGCTTTTACATTGTAGTAGAATCCCTGTGTGCCAGGCAGGATCTCTTTCTCCGTATAAACGGGCAATTGCGGGTCGTACAGGTCGATGAAGAGGCCGGAGAGCCGGTAGGGCTCATCGCTCACGCTTTCGTCCATAACGGCCACTAATTCATAAGGGCCGCGGGTCAGACGGAAGTGGTTCTTGTATTCGACGGCCCCGCCGTCGATGGCATACATCTTTTTCACGGCCTCCATCAGTTTCCCGTCGGCATCCGCTGTCAGCACGTACTCCTTGGGGTCTTGCCGGAGGATGCAGACTGCGCCTTCTCCCACGGGATAGACGCCTTCCTCCGCGCCGGCCGGAATGCCCATCAGGCCGAACAGATGGTCTGCCGGAGCCGCGAGATGACAGTCGCCCGTATTCCACCATTCCTGCACGGCCTGGAAGGGATCGGTGTCGCGGCTGCTGTAAATGATGCGGCCGCCCTTCTTGACCCATTCCGCCAGGTGTTCGTGGACTCCGGGATCCATCGGTTTCATGTTGGAGTAGGTCATCACAAGGACCTTGACGTCCTGAAGGGTCTCTGCATAGACCAGATTCTCGATATGCGTGATTCCGACAGGGATGCCCCGTTTCAGGATTGGCATCGCCATCCCGTAGAAATTGCTGAGCAAGGGGTCGTCATACCCGTCGTGGGTGGGGAAACGCTGGAACATCAGGGAGTTGCCCATCAGGACGCTGATTCCTTGCGTCCCCGTGAGCCGGTTGTCGGACAAGGGCATCTCGTTGAGCGTTCCGATCATGACCTGCATCATCGTGGAATAGTCCTTGGGGATGCGGATCCGCTCCTCGCTGTCCGCACTCTTGCGGTACAGTCTTTCGTAAATACGCTCCGGCCAGGGCATGACCTCGTAGTCGGCTATCCGGGGATAAAGGAGCTGGGCGGTGAAGGTCGCATGGTAATGGGTCCTGTAATCGGCCCAGTCCGTCGCCCGGTCTTCGATGGGGTCCGTGAGAAACCACATCCTCCGTCCGGTCGGAGCGGTCATCGATGCCATGCAACCGTACTCCAGATATGCGTTTTCGAAGGTGCGCTCTTTTCTGACACCCTGATAGAAGTTATGCGCCCGGGCCGTTCCGGTCCAGACCTGGGCGATGTATCCGTCGATGCCGGAGATTGAGGCCAGGCTGGCTTCCGGACTGACTATATGCCATTGGGAATAGTTCAGCAGAGAATGGGTCGGGACGTAACACTTGACGTCCAAGCCCTTGGATTTGCCATATTCCTTGGCAAAGGCCGAAACTTCTTCCAGAGCGCGGTAATAGAGCTGATACTTTAGTTTGCCGGAGAGATAGGTAGATTCCGGTGACTCGTCCTGGGGCCGCCAGGGTTGATGGTAGTACACTTCCCATTCCCGTTTGAAGGCTTCGCTGTAGCCGCCCCAGCACCAGAACTCCGGTTCTTCGAAATAGAGGGCAGTCACGCCGGCGTCGATGACACGCCGGACCTGGGTCTCCTTGAAATACTTCAGGTAGTTGAGGCTTGGGACGATGTATGGGACCATCGGACCATGCCAGATCGTATCTCCTTCTGCCCGGACCTGGCCTTCGTCCAGATGTGTTTTTCCGTCCCATCGGCCCGTGAAGTAGTCCTGATAGCCTCCCCAGGCGATGCCTGTCATGAAGTCGACCCGATAGCCCCGCTCGCGCCAGGACCGTATCCTTTCCTCGACGGACGTACTGTCATGGGGATCGGAAGGGTTGCCTCCGACACCATAGACCATCACGGCGTCGGCCCGGTTGTCGATGGTGGGTCTCCAGGCATGGGAGGTCTGGAAGGTTGTTTTGACCCGTCCCGCGTCCGGATGCGGAGCGCAGACTGCCAGGCCGGTCATCAAGAGCGCAGCGAGCAGTATGTCGGCGTTGACTCTCATTGCTGTTCCAGATAGATACGCAGGAGTTCGAAGTAGGAAGGCGCGTCAAGGACGACATAGTTCTGGCTCTGGGCCTCGATATACTCTTTCACACCTTTGTGCCAAGTCGGGCTCTTGAGAATCGTACGGATCCAATAGAAGGGGAATTCCGGGTGCTGGGAAAGCATGGAGACCGCCTTCTTGCCGGCATCTTCGATCCGCTCTTCGCCGACGCTGGCGCCGCTGCATCGCAGGACGGGCATTCCGTCTACGATCATCGCATTTCCGCCATTGGGCAGCTTCTGCGGTCCGATGCCATTGGGACTGAAGCTGGCGTAACTCTTCATCCCTTCAACCGACATCCCGGGGCCGTTGCCGTCGATGACGAATCCAGTGACACTCAAGCCCCAGCGCTGGAAGAAGGGACGGTTGTGCGCCGCCCAGGCCTCTACGCCGGAAGGCAGTCCGCTGACGGGCCGCGGCTCCTCGAGCATGCCGGGGTTGAGATAGCCGGCCCCGTTGTCGCCTGCTGCGAAATAGTCGGCGTCCGATGCTGTCGAGCGCAGATAATCCATCACCATCGGTGCCCGCCGGTCCAGGGACGGGTTGATGCTCCACATCATCGGGACACTGCCCCGGTTCGGATCTTCCCAAAGCATCGGCATCTGCTGATAAATCCAGGCCGCCGCATCATAGTCGCCGACATAAAACAGGACATATTTCTTGGTCGTGCTGACTTTCCCGGATGAGGACAGCAGGCCGCGGGCTTTCAGTTCGTCGCGGGTCACCCATTTCTGTGGGTATTCCGCCTTGAGGGGGTAATGCTGCCAGAAAGAGGCATTGGCCATTGCGCCCAGAGAGGCGGCGTCGGCGTCCTTGTAGGCATTGTACGCGCTCAGGAGCTTGACAGTCTCCCATTCTGTCTGGGCGGCCTCGTGTTTGCTCTTGTGGACGACGCGGCTGTTGTTGGAGTATTTGTGCGCCCAGGGCGCGAATCCTCCGACGTGGCAAAAGCGCGATCCACCGTTGAGCCGGTAGATTTCGCTGAAAATGGACTGGAACATCGCCCGGTCGCCGTTGCCCTCCGTCGGGGCATCCGAGGCGGGTTCATCGTCCCATGGCGAGAGGTCGAAGAAGAAGCCTTTCTTGGAGACGAAATAGTCGTGGTTCGTGAGCTGGTGGTGGTTCATGCCGGCGTTGCCGGGAGCCGTCATCCAGAACTGGTCGATGTAGTAGGCGGCCGTCTCACCGCTGCATTTGCCGGTCTTGAGATAGTTGTCCACCGCCCAGCGATACGGTTCCAGTTTGGTGTGGAACTTCGATGTCCCGTCTTGGTTGAGGAGCCATACCTTGACCGGGTATTCCCGCTCCATGAGACGGGTATAGATGCTGCCTGGACGGAGGTCATAGCGTACGGCCACGAGATTGTCCGCGCCGGCGACCGTGGAAGCCACGTTGCTGGTCGAGGCGATCTTCGGGTCATAAACCACCAGACCCTCTACCTTGTCTTTAAAGACGTCCAGGACCTTGACAGGGTCGTACATCGTGACGACCCGGCGGCCGTCGAGCCATTTCCCTTCTCCGATGCATTTATCCCACCAGAAGTCGTCCACGTTGATCCCGTTGGCAACAACGTATTTGATATAGAGCCTGGGCTCGTCCCGGTTGACGATACCCTGCAAGGTCGCAGCCAGGTGCATGGCCTCCCAGAGCCGCACGACGCCGACCGAGTCGCGGGCGGTCACTTCCCGCCATCGGTTCATGTCCAGGACGACGATATCTCCTTCGCCTACCTCAGGCTGTCCGGCAGGGGTGAAGTTGACCGTGGGCTGGCAACCGAAGGCCATAAGCAGCAGTGCCAGTCCGATATAGAGTTTAGTTCCAGCCTTCATTTTGTTCCATTTTTACATCCTTGTTGGTATCGATGACCGTTTGCGGGATGGGCCATAGATTGAAGTTCTTCATCGAAGCGGAGCGCGGCTCATCCCAGTAGGAATACTCGCGGATACGGTCCACGGCCACCGTGCCGCCCATGCGGAGCAGTGTGTTCCAGCGGATTTCCTCGAGCATCAGTTCGCGGGCGCGCTCGTCCAGGATGAGGTCCATGCCCACTTCGTCCGCGGTGACGAGGTGGCTGCATTTCGCGCGCCGTCTGATCTTATTGATGTCCTCCGCGGCTCCCTGCAGGTTGCCGCTGCGCCATTTGGCTTCCGCGCGGAGAAGGATGGTCTCCGCGAGACGGATGGCATAGTCATCCCGGAAGATGTAGGTCCGGTTGCCGCCGCTCGCGTCGTCGACATAGCTGTCCAGGTGGATCTTGCAGGAAAGGGGGAAACACTGGGTGAAGGCAGCGTCCACGGCGTCGCGGTTGGAGTTACCCTCCCGGTATAGCATGCTCCAGGGGATGACCTTGCCGTAGTATTTGCTCTTAGGCACGTTGCCGAGGAAGGTGCGGCGGTAGCAGGTTTCGCTGTTGCGCATGTCGGAACCCCACATCCCGCTCCAGATCTCGTCGCGGGTGTAGGCGGTCGGCATGATCCAGGTCACCCCGCGGCCGCCCACGTCGGGCGTCGAACCGACCAGGTCGTTGGGCAGGATGTCCCGGAAGCAGGGACCGAAACTGCGGGAGAAGTTGAGGCGGGCGTCCCCGTCCTTGTCCAGATTGGCCTGGTAATCGGTCTCGATCGTCCAGACGGCTTCATAATTGCCGTCGGCGTAGTCCTGGTTGCCGATCTGGAAAAGATCCCAGAAGACATTGCCTGGCATGCTGACGCCGGCGGATGCGTAGGTCCGGTCCTCCCGGAGCTGGCCGTTTGCGTCCGGCGTATAGTCGTAGTAGAATTTGGGCCCCTCCTTGGCTCGCGTGCCGAAACGGTCCGTCATCAAGTGGAAGGTCCCCCCGTCGATGACGTGGTCACCGTAGCGGATGGCATGGGCGTAGGCGGCCTGCGCCTCAGCATTACGGCCTTCCGCCTCCAGCGCTACGCCCTTGTCGATATAAAGCTGGACCAGGTTGTGCTGGGCGGCGCCCCGGACGATGCGCCCGCGCTCGGGCGGGGTCAGCGGCAAGTCGGGCAGGATTGCTTCCAGCTCATCGATGGCGAACTGGTAAGTGTCAACGCGGCTTTCCCGGACAAAATCGTAGCGGGGCGTGGTGGTCAGTTCCTTGACGATGGGCACGCCGCCGAACTCCTCTCCGAGATTGCGATAAGCGTAGGCACGGAAGAAACGGGCCTGGGCAATGGCGTAGCGCCGTGCTTCCTCAGAGTCCCAGGTGATATCTTCCAATGAAGCGCCGTACAGGGCCAGGTTGGCGCTGGCGATGAGTTTGTACCAGTCGGAATAGATGGTCTTGTAGTCCCCGGTCTCGGGAGTGAGGTTGCCGTAATTGTTGAATTGGAGGTTCCTACGGGTGGTCGGGACATCGAACATGTCAGTTCCGTTTCCGCCTCTCCAGGCCAGGAGATAGCGTTTCCCGTCGTTGACGAGGTTGTAATACTTGCGTACTTCGGAATAGCAGCTGACGACGGCGAGGTCCACCTGCGAGGAAGTGGAGAATACATTGTCCAGGGTGTAGAAATACTTGGGCTTCTCCGTCAGGAGCTCCTTATCGTTGCAGCAGACCAGGCAGCTAGCCGAGGCGAGAAGGATGAAGAGTAAGGCGATTCTTTTCATGACACGTCGGCTTTAGAAGGTGATGGAAGTGCCCAGTGCGAGCGATTTGGCCACCGGCATCGCGTTGGTGAGGACATAGGATCCGGTCTCCGGATCGTCGCCTACCCATTTGGTCAGGGTGACGAGGTTGCGGCCGGTCAGATAAAACTTGAGATTTCCGATCCCGACTTTCCGGATCCAGCGCTGAGGCAGGTTCCAGGTCAGGGTGAGATCTTGCAGGCGGACGAAGGTCCGGTCCTGCAGACCTTGGAAACGGCTGTCACTGGTGAAAGAAGCGCAAGGATAGACGTTGGAAGGGTTCTCTTCCGTCCAGTAGGGGATGTCGAGACAGTTGCCCGTCGGGTAGCCGTAGCCGTTGATACGGTAAGCGTTGGGGTTGCTGCGCAGGTAGCGGTGGTCTCCTCCGAAGGTGCCGGTGACCATGGCGTACAGCTCCAGCCCTCGCCAGCTCAGGGTGTTGCTCCAGTTGAGTTTGAAGTTGGGTGTCGTGTAGCCCAGGATGGTGCGGTCGTCGGCCGTAATACGGTCATCGGCGTTCATATCGATGTACTTCGGATAGCCGGGCGTGGCGTTATGGATGCCGATATAATCATAGTCATCGAGCTGGACGATGCCATCCTGGACATAGCCGTAGATAGCGCCCAGGCCTTTCCCGATGAACCGGGAGGAAGCGACGTCGTCATCTTCCTTTCCGTCGCCGTCCAGATCCTCGCCGTAAAGATGGACCAGTTTGCTGCGGCTGAGCCAGAAAGTGAGGCCGGTGTGCCAGGAGAAGTCCCGGGTATGGACGGGGAGCAGGGACAGGGTCGTCTCCACACCCCAGTTGTCGATCTGGCCCATCGACGAAGACATTTTCTCGAATCCGGTCATCACGGGAATGTCCCGGGAGAAGATCTGGTCGTGGGTCTGGGAATAATAGGCGTCGAGGTCGAGCCGGATGCGTCCATCCAGCCAGGAGGATTCGAATCCGGCATTGAGCGCATCGGTGGATTCCCAGCCGAGCTCGGGATTGCCCAGACTGGCGGCAATCAAGCCGTAGTGGATCTCGCTGCCGTTGAATTCATAGGTCTGGCCGCTGCCCTTGCCGCTCTGGATGGGGGACAGGGTTCCGAACGCGGGAAGGCCCTGGTTGCCGTTGCGGCCCCAGGAGGCTTTGAACTTGAGGTACTCCCAGCGGTCTTTCCAAGGCCAGAAAGCCTCGTTGCTGGGTGTCCAGGCTGCGCCGAAGGAGAAGAAGTTGCCCCATTTCCGGTCTGCGCCGAAGAAGGACGATCCGTCCCGGCGATAGGAGGCCGTGGCGGAGTAGCGCCGGTCATAGGCATACATCACGCGAGCCAGGTAACCGACATTGCCTGCGCTGCGGCCATCCTGCGAAAGTTCGATCAGTTCGGCCTTCTGGAGACCCGAGATGCCGAGCAGGGTGTTGCCGTTGGCGGCGAAATTGGTCCCCGTCGTCTTGTCCATGTCGAAAGAGGTGTAGTCTCGCGTGGAGACAAGGGCCACATCGACGCTGTGGCGGTCGAAGTCCCGTGCGTAACCCAGGATGGCGTCCAGGACATAACCGTTGGTCTTTTCATGGGTGATGGCGCCGTTCGCCCGGGCCAGGTACCCCTGAAGGGTCGTCGGGGCGTAACGGGAGTCGTCAGTATAGGGCCCTTCCTGCACGTAATAGTTCTCATAGGTGAAGTCTTCCGCGCGGCGGTCGATGTTGTGCAGCAAGTGATTGACCCGGAAGGTCAGGCCTTCGATCCAGGGACACTTGACCAAGACCGAGGTGTTGAGCCGGTAGGTGTCGCGGTAGTCGACATTGTAGCGGTTGGCGGGATCCGCCTGCCAGAGGGGGTTCTGGTAACCGTCACTCTGGGTGACCGGATACTTTTCCAGCGAGGTGCCGTCACTGCGCCAGGGCTGACCGTAAGGACTGATGAAATAGGCGGTCCCAATGTTGGCCGCGACACCGGAATAGTCCTGTCTGGTATAGGCTCCGTCCACGCTCAAGCGCAGCCAGGATGTCACGTCCGTGCTGAGTTTGCACAGGAGCGTCGGTCGGGTGAAATCGTCACCGATGACGATACCTTTATTGGAGGTCCAGGATCCGGAGAGATAATAGTTGACGCGTTTTCCGGCGCCCGACACGCTCAGCTGGTAGTCCTGCTTGAAACCAATGCGTGTGGCGAAATCCAGCCAGTCGGTGGTCTGGCCGGCCTCGAAATTGGCACGTTCCTGCGCCGTCATCCAGGACAAGTCCGTGGACTGGGTGCGGTCCATCACGGCAATCAGATAGCCATCCTCCGTGAGCATCTTGGGCTTGTGCGACCAGGTCTGCAGGGCGGCGGAGGCGTTGAAGGAGATGGTCGGCTTCTCGGTGGTACCTTTCTTGGTCGTGATCAGGATGACGCCGTTGGCAGAACGGGAACCGAAGGCCGCGGCGCTGCTGGCGTCCTTCAAGACGTCGATGGTCGCGATATCGGCCGGATTGATCTCGTTGATGCCGCCGATATAAATCATGCCGTCCAGGACGATCAGGGGAGCGTTGGAGCCGGAGATAGACCTTTGGCCGCGCATCTGCATCGAGGGCTGCCCTCCGGCATTGTTGACGGCGCCGATGTCCAGGCCTGCCACGTTGCCTTTGAGGGTCTCCAGGGCGTTGGAGTTGTTCATCAGGGCGATGGGGGAGTTCTCGACCCGCACGGATGAGACGCTTCCTACGAAGTCCTTGCGCTTGGCGGTACCATATCCGATGACGACTACTTCGTCGAGAGATTGCACGTCATCTTTCAGCGTGACATTGATGTCACTACGCTCTTGTACGGGAACGTCGGCATCGATGTATCCGAACATGGAGACCTTGAGGGTGGCGTCGGAAGGGACGTTGTCCAGCACGGCGAGGCCGTCCAAGTCCGTGACGGCTCCGCTGCGGGTGCCGGTGACCTGCACGTAGGCTCCGGGGAGCGTTTCGCCGGAGGTGTCCCGTACGGTGACCCGGACGCTTTGGGCGGATGCAAGTACCGCTCCGCCTGTAAGCAGGAGGAGCGGCAGCAAGATTTTCAAAAGTTTAGTTGGCATGGGTGTCGTGTACGTACGAATAGAGATATCCGCCCTTGTCAGAGCAATTGATAAAACTGATTTGGGCTTGGTCATTTGCGAGGGTGATCGGGCTGTCAGACTGATAGTTACGCATGCGGCAGTTGACAGCCGTGATGATGACCCAGGTGCTCCCCTGAACCTTGAGGAAGTCGTAGGAAACACCCTGGTTGGTGATGGCTCCGTTGTTGCCGGAGAAGGCGTCTACGTTGGTGATGGAAATCTGGCCCTGGCCCTGGACGAGGAAGGGGTGGATGTCTTCTATCCGCTTGTCCGGAGAAACGTTGGCGATGATGGAGCCTTGGGCGACTTCCCAGATCCGGTTGAAGGGGGTGCCGCCGTCCTTGAACACGCCGTTGCAGACGCAGTCGAAGTTGAAATTGGTCAGCTGGCCATAAGAGTCGGCGCCCAGATAAATGCCGCCGTAGTTGCCGAAGGTGAAGATGTCCATCACCTGGGCGTTGTCGGTGTGATTGATCCAATAGGTATATTTTCGCTGGTTGACAGCGTAATCATTCATGTCTTTGGTATAGTCGCCCCGGAACTCGCGCATGATGGCCGGGTTGACGTGGCAGTGCAGGATGCGGGGGATGTCGTAGCAGTAATCAATCGCAATGAACTGTCCGCCAAGCGGATAGCCATAGCAGTGCTCGAAGAGGATCTGCTCGCAGGGATGGTTTTTCTGTGCCCTGAAGTCCATCGCGAAGGTGGCTCCGTAAAAGGTCAGGCACGAGAGGGTCACTCCGTGGACGGCCTGGTCTTGGGAGACCTGGATGGTCGGGGGATAGGTGATAATCTTGGAAGCGTCGTTGTGGGGCTGGTCCGCGTAGTAGAACTGGATGCCCCGGATCTGAGAGGCGGACTGGACCGTGATGAAGGGATGGTTGGTGTCCGTGATGACAAATAGCGAGCCGGTAGGCTTTCCGTTGGAAACCGTGCCGCGGCCGGTCGGTCCGTGGACGCCGACGAGGGACACGTTCTTTTTCAAGATGATGCCGCTTTGGATGGGATAACCGCCTTCGACGGGTTCTACATAGAGTGCCGCGCCGCGGCTGGACGCCCAGTCGATGGCGTTCTGAAGCCGGACCTTGTTGACGGCCGGGCTGTTGGTCGGAAGCACCTCGAAGGACTGGATGGAATAGGCCATGGACTTGTTCCCATCTTCCGACTCGACGGGTACCTCGACGATTTCATAAACGGTGTTCTCGATGGTCTCCCGGATGATCTTGGTACAGGACACCAGGGTAAGGATCACCAGCAGCAGTGCGGACTTTGTTCTCATAATCTTAGTTTCTTTTTTAGAAAAGGGTGGCCGGGTTTCCGGCCACCCTTGGGAAAAACAGGTTCAGGTTTCAGTAAGGGGTCTTACTTTTTCACGATACGGATATCGTCGATCTTGTAGGTATGGAATCCATTAGGAGTTGCAGCGCTACCCTGCGGTGTGAAGACGGCGCGGATGTAGTTGATGTTGTGGATATCCCAATTCTCCTTACCGGATGCATACGGAGTATTGAAATCGTGCTCAACCAGGTTCCACCCGTCCTTGAGATCCAATTCATTGGGGCCCCAACTGTGCTCATAACCCTGACTATCATTGACGTTCGTGGTAGTCTCAAAACGGAGATGGAAGTTCTTGTAGTATGCAGCATCGTCGACATAGAACCAGAACCTCAGTTTCGCGTTGCTTTCGTCCATGTCGGCAGGCATCGAGTAAGCATAGTAAGGACCGGCTCCTTTTGCACGGATCCAGAGGTTGGCGATGGGGCCTACATGGAGGTAATCCGCTACAGAGATACATCCCGCACCTTGTTTCTTATCCTTAGTGTCAAGGACATAGCAAGGGACGACATCGACCTGTCCGCTGCCGAGCCAGATGTTGAGGTTGTCGCAATGATCGAATTCCGTCCAGTCGATGACACGGATATCATCGAAGGTGTAGTTGATCGTCGGCAGGTTAGGACGCTGGCTGGGATCACGGAACAGACGGAAGTAGTTGACGTTTTTGGGACGGAACGCACCGAGATTACCTCCCTTGCGATACTGGTCGCACATCGTGAACGGAACCACGATGTTGTTCCAGCCCTTCTTGAGGACGAGCTTGACATCCGGGAAAGCCGCTGGTGCATTGGCATTCCAATACTGCCAAGGGAAGGTCAGTTCTTCATTATCCGACGTGCCAGCACTAGTCAACTCCATTTCACCGGCGCCATTCATAAAGATATTGGTTGGCTCATCGACATACAAGCGGATGAAGAGTGCAGGATTCTCGACGGAGGAGACGTCGACGTTGTCGAATTTGGCTTCCAGGATCTTGTAATCATTGCCTTCGCAGGTACCGCCGAGACGCTGTGTCCCTTCGACGAAACCATCCTTGAGGACGATGTTGCTGCCGCCGGCGCCGCCTTTCAGTTTGCGGAAATAGCCCTTCTTATCGCCATCGTCAAAGGTGATCTGAGAGCAGTCGAAGAGTTGGATACCGTGGGTATACTCAAGCGGGGTAGGGCAGGCCGGAATGACCGTGACATCGAAACTCACGGAAGAACCGCTTCCGTCAGTGATGGTAACCTTAGTCTTGCCTTCAGCGACACCGGTGATCTTCATACCGTCCACGGATGCGACTCCAGGATTCTCTGAAGTCATGGTCGGGGACTCCACATCTTCACGCTCGCCGTATTTGTCAACGGTGCCATACCAGACTGCCTGGTTGACTGCCGCACCGACGCGAGTGGTGGGATTCTTGAATTTCACGAACATCGGCTTGGGCTCGAAGACGGTGACAACGCAAGGCGCGCTCTTGACACCGCTCTCATCGGCCGCTTCGGCGGTGATGTTGGCAGTACCGGGAGCGACGGCGGTCACCTTACCGTTCTCGACGGTCGCGACCTTGGTGTCGCTGGAGACCCACTTGGGGTGGTTGTAAGTGGCGTCGGAAGGTGTGATAACAGCCTCAAGCTGGAAGGTCTCGGCGGGTTTGAGCCGGATGGCGGTCTCGTTTAGCTCGATCTTGGAGACAGGTATTACCTTCTTGACGACAGAAACCTGGCAGGTGGCGGTCACGCCGCTGCCGTCCGTTGCGGCGACGGTGATCTTGGCTTCACCCGGAGCGACGGCGGTGACATCACCGCTGCCGGTAACCGTGGCGACGGAAGTGTTGCCAGAAGTCCAGGTTACCTCCGGATTGGTGGCCTCTTTCGGGGAAACGATGGCAGAAATGTGCTGCGTATCACCCTCGACCATGTTCAGAGTGGTCTCGCTCAGCTTGATGCTGCTGACCAGGACCGGCTTGGGCTGGCAACCGACCAGCAGGGCGGCTGCAGCGACCAGAGCAAATAAAATCTTTTTCATAGATGAAAGGATTAATGTTAATAATATGGGTTGTGAATAAAATTAATCATCAAAGTCTGCAAGGGACATATCCGTCCCTTCCTTGTAGAAGCGCAGGCGGTCCAACTTGACCGTGACGGATCCGGCCGGGGCGCTGGTCTGGCTGTAGATGCGGAACCAGTTCATGGCTCTGAGATCGATTTCACCGCCGGCTGCCGTGGCATCGGAGAGCTTGAGGTCTACCTTGTTCCAGCCGTCCTGCAGGGTCGGGAGCTTCCAGTTGAGTTCCTGGGTGTCAGCCTTGCCGCCGCTGCCGATTTCGACCTGATTGTCCACGCCGTTGAAGGCAGAGGCATCAGAGACATAAAGCCAGAACTGGAAATGGCCGCCGGCAAAAGGTGTCGGCACGATGATCCGGCCCCAGGTCTTCTGGAGGCGGAGTCCGGACGCTCCGTTGACCGTGGAAACGGCGCCTTCGCCTTCCTGTGTGTCGGATTCGTCAAGTTTCAGGGCTCCGGCGGACTGCCAGCCGGCTATGTCGTCGCAGCTCTCGACCATGGTCTTATAATAGAAACGGATCTCGTCGAACTTGACGGTCGTGGGGCCGTTGAATTCATGCAGGTGGTAGAAACGGAACCAGTTGATCCGTTTGCGGCGCAGTTCTCCGATGTAGTTGCCTTCCGGCAGGGAAAGGTCGAGGGTCTGCCAACCGTTGCGGAGCTCAAACTGGCCGAAGATCCAGGCGCATTCCTCATCATCGAAGATGGCATTGGATCCGATCTCGATCTGTCCGAATGCGCTCCGTTCGAAGTGTGAGGCATCTGAAACATTGAGCGTCAAGAGCATGTGGCAGCCTTCCTCAGGAATGGCGCTGATGTCGAAGACTGGTTTGATGCCGCCTTTACCTTCACCCGGTGAGATGAACTGCGTGTAGCCGCCGCTCTCTGCTTCAGTATAAGAGACACAGACAAAGCTGCCGTCGCCGGACTTATAGTCCTTGTCATCGAAGTAGAACTGAGCCACAGATTTGTGCTTGCCGGCCTCCCACATGTCCAGATACTTGGCGTCGAACAGATCCCAACGGATACCGAGCGGCTTCTGTACGATTTCCTTCTTGACAATGTGGAGCTTGACGGCCGGCGCGTAGTTCCAGCGGGCGTCCACGGCCGAGGTGTGGGCGCCGACACGCAGGTAATAATCCTTGTCGCTATCCACGTCCTGGAACATCGTCAGGGGCATCTTTAGCGTGAACTCCTGCGGACCGTTCAATACCCGGTTGACGGCGACCCGCTTGGTGGAGTTGTCACCATAGTAGTTGATACTGTAAGAGACATGCGGGGAAGGATCGCAGAATAGACCGATTTCCTTAAGAGGATCCTTGGTGGTGCACTCGACCTCGAATTTCGCGAGTACGCGTTGCTTTGCTTCGTCGAAGACGATCTCCTTTGCGGTCACGCGACACCAGGGTTTCGCCTTGATTTCCATCTGCGTGTCACCGTCCAGATGGATGACCTTCACGGGTTTGCCGGCCGTATCGACCGCCTCGCGGATGTCGGAATCCTTGCTGGTGAGCTCCACGGTGGAAGGGTCGAAATTGGTCAGGTTGAACTGGACCCGGTAATCTCCCTTGAAGAAGTTGTTGTCCCGATAGGTGCCGTCGGTCTTGAAGTTGAGACGGCGGGTGTCGGATCGCTCGTAGGCTGTCTCAATCATCTCGATATAGGAGCCTTCTCCGCCGATGTCCTGGAGGATCAGTTCGCCGGTCTCGGCATCGGTCACCGATCCGTAGACGGCGGCGTTGGGCTGCTCATAGTTGTCGCCAAGGCACCCGGTCAGGAGCACTGTCAACGGAACGAGAAAGAGGATGTGAAGTATCTTTTTCATACGCTTTTCCATTTTATTGCTGAGGGTTCTTGACAAGGCCGGAAACGTTCCAGCCGGGGATGCCGCGATAGTAGAACTTCTCCTTGAATAACAGGCGGCCGGTGTACTGGACGTACTCACGTACGAAGAAGTACTTGCCGTCCCGCAGGTCGAGGATCGGGGCGAGAGAGCCATGGCGGTAGTTGTCGAAAATCTGGTGGTATTCACGCCGGCGGACAAGGTCCCAGTTGCGAGCATTCTCCATCGCCAGTTCGGCGCGGCGCTCACGCTGGACGTTCTCGGGTGTAGGATCGATGTCTACGGTGTGGCCGGCGCGGCGGCGGGTGCGGTTGAGGCACTCACGCGCCAGTCCCGCGTCACCAAGCCCGCTCTCAGCATACGCTTCTGCGTAGTCGAGCAGGATTTCGGCGAAACGGATGTCGATCCAGTCGGTCGTGGATTCATTCCAGACGGAGCCGGAAGAAACGAAGGAAGGATCCATGTATTTCTTGAAACCGAAACCGGTGCGGGTATTGTTGCCCAGATTGGTCGAATAACCGGAGAAGAACTTGTTGTCGGCGGCTCCGAACTGGTAGTGGACTTCACCGTCCCATCCCTTGTACTGGGCCTTCATGTCGGCGGCGCGGTCCATGTGGATTTTGCCGTCCATATCCACGATACCCGCCTGGATGACGATCTTGGTGTTACGCCAGGTCGATCCGGGCAGGATGGTGACGGCGGCGAGGCGCGCGTCCTTACCCGCAAACATCTCTTGAGGATCATCGAACTTACGGTAAGGGCGGCTGCCGTTGTAACCGTCATAGTCGAAGCGGTCACCGTCGTAGGTCACGAACTGGACGCTCTCGCCGGGCCGGTCGTAGGTCTCGAAATTCTCGGCGAAGGCCAGGGTAGGATTCATACGGCCCGGGTGCGGCCAGGCGCCGCCCGTCTGTGCGGGCTGGCCCCAGACGTCCTGGTTGGTACCGAACTTACGTCCCTTCTTGTAGAAACCCTTGACGAAGATGGACTCGCAGAGCGCATCCTCCGGCTTCTGGAACATGTGGATGTAATTCTCGGTCGCCTCTTCGGGACTGGACGGGTTGGGCATATAGAGGGAGAACTTGCCGCTCTCGATCAGCTCCTTGCTGCAGTCCAGGCAAGCCTGGTACCAGCGGTTCATGTCTTCCGGCGTGAAACCGCCGACCATACCCTTGTCCACGGCCTCGCCGGTCAGCGGGGCGCGGTCCCAGAATTTGGCCAGTGAAGCGGCATGGAGCGTTGCACGGGACTTGTATGCGAGCGCCGTCCATTTGGTCGCCATCGTATGGTAGCCGTTGTCCTGGTCGCTCAACATCTTGGATGCCTTGTCGAAACAACCGATGACATAATCCCATGTCGCAACTTCGGTGCTGCGGGGGATTCTGAGTGACTCTATGTCGTTGATGTCGCCCACTTCCTCGATGATGGGCAGGCCGCCGTAGCGACGCGCCAGGGCGAAATAGATCTGGCCGCGTATGAACCAGGACTGACCTTCCAATTCCGCACGGGTCGTCTCGTCAACGGAGTTCAGCCCCGGGATGAGGGCGGTAAATTCGTTGAGGTCATGGAGCAGTTCGAAGGCGGTATCCCACCACATGTAGCAGTTGTCGCCCGGGATCTCGCAGACCTCGCTGCCCATGCAGTCGTCGGTCAGGACCCAGGTGTAGCGGCCACTGTTGTTGGGCGCGCCGTCATTGAAATGGAAGCCGTCGCGGTAGCCCTGGTCCTGGCAAGGCTTGCTCTCGCAGGTGAAATCGAAGGCTTCGATCGGCATCCTGTAATATAGGTTCGCCAAGAAGGCCTGGATGCCTTCCGGAGAGGAAACGACCTCGTCGGCCGAGACCTTGTTGGTCGGAGTCACGTCCAGGAATCCCTTGCAGCCCGTGCTCACCGCCGCCGCAAGAATCAGTATGATGTATGCTGTCTTTTTCATATCCGTCCGTGCTTTAGAAGTTGAGGTTGATACCGGTGTTGAAGGTCATCAACAGAGGATAGTTCCAGCCGAGGTTCTGCTGGCCGGCCACTTTTTCGGGGTCGAAGGCCTTGATGAAACGGTTGCACCAGGTGAAGGGGTTGTTGACGTTGACGAAGATGCGTGCCTTGTCGATGTGGACCTTCTTGAGGAAACGCTTGTTGAAGGTATAGCCGAGCTCGACGTTCTTCAGACGCACGTACGAACAATCCTTGTAGGTGTATGAGCTGGCGTAGTTGCGGTACGGGTCCTTGTCCATCGTACGGACGGCCGGGAAGAATCCGGGAACCCAGGGACTTTCGCTGTCGAAAATGTCTTCATGGTGCCAGGAGTCCATCAGGTAGGCCGGCAGGTTGCCGCCCAGCCAGAAAGGCTCGGCATAAGGGCCGCTGTAGAAGGCCGTGAAGCCGGCGGCACCCTGGAAGAGGATGCTGAAGTCCAGTCCGCGCCAGCTGCCTGCGACGGTGAGGCCGTAGTTCCAGATCGGGGCGGCGCCGGGGCTCAGCGAAATCGGGCGCGTGTCGTCGCCGTCGATCGTACCGTCGCCGTTCACGTCCTCGTAGATCCAGTCGCCGGGCTGCATGTAGCGGTTGCCCGCTCCTGTGCTGTAAACGGGTGCGGCCTCAATCTCCTCGGCGGTCTGGAACTGGCCGACGATGTTGTACACCCAGCCGAGACCGCTCCAACGGTAGTCGTTCGCTCCGCGATAGATGGACCAGGAGCCGGTGAAGGGGCCGTGCTCGATATACATGTTCATCGTACGGCCGTAGGTCGCGTTACCGCTGATGTTATAGAAGAAATCACCGAAGCGGTGCTGCCAGTCGAAGGAGAACTCGATGCCCTTGGTCCGGTTGCTGTTGAGGTTCTCCTGCGGGAACTTGGCGCCGAAGGTATTCGGCAGGTCCACGCTGCGGGTCGCCAGCAGGCCGGTCTTGTCTTTCTGGAAGACATCCACCGTGAGGCTGAGTTTGTTGTCGAAGAGACCGATGTCGAGGCCGATGTCGGCCATGTAGGACTTCAGCCAGGAGAGGTGCTCGTTGACGAGGGCGGGGCTGGTCACGCCGTTGGTGACGGCGCCGGGGGTGTATTCCCACCATCCGCCGCCGCCGATGCCGTAGCCGGAGATCCACTGGAAGGCGTTGCCGGCATCCTCACCCATGATACCCCAGGAGGCGCGCAGCTTGAGGTTGCTCATCCATTTGACGTTGTTCTTGAACCAGTTCTCCTCGCTGATACGCCAGCCTGCGGAGACGACAGGGAAGGTACCCCAGCGCACGTCGGGGTGGTAACGATAGGAACCGTCCCGGCGCACGGCGGCCTCCAGCAGGTACTTGCTGGCATAGTCGTAGTTGAAACGGCCGATGACGCCGAGTTTGCGCTGGTGGTCTTCATTACCGCCGGTGGTCTGGTCCTTGTCACCCGCGTAGTCTAGTTCGCCCTGGGTGAAGAAGTCGAAGTACTTGTTGATGCTGTTGTAGTCATTGTCGCGCACGATCGCCTCGAAGATGGCGGAGGCGCCGATATGGTGCTTCTTGATCTCCTTCTTGTAATTGACCTGAGCCTGATAGTTATAGACGTGGAGGTAATTGTCGGAGTTCTTGATCTGGACGTTGGGGTTCCAGTCCTCGTCTGCGACAGTCCCTGTGATTTCGTTGTAGGTGTACATCTTCCAGTTGCGGCGCAGGATCTTGGTCTGCGCGAAACGCTTGTCGAAGGAAACCGTACCCTTCAGTTCGAGACCTTCCAGCCAGGTAGGGGCGTAGGTGAGGGTGAAGACGGACTGGATCGCATTGTTGATGTAGTGGTGGTAACCGCCTTGAGATACGTAGGACTGGGCCACCGGGTTGTAGGACTGTCCGTCCTTGACGCCGTTGAAATAGGGCCAGTCATCGAACGGGGCGATATCCAGGGTCGCGAAGACCGGCTTGTAAGGCAGGGAGCAGATCGTGCCGCGGAAGACATTGAACATGTCTGCGGCCGGGGCCCAGCGGCCCTCCATGTAGC
>JAEEGI010003414.1_pt1 | contig 37897 bp, 30 predicted proteins | sample 8958751 | NCBI WGS metagenome assembly JAEEGI01 (sample SAMN16246545, study PRJNA631951) | gut metagenome | biome: gut microbiome; feature: rumen; material: KS-attached | host: Bos | place: Iran: Karaj | collected 2018-10 | reverse complement strand
GACGTGGGCATCCCGGCCGGCCTCATCGAGCTCGGCAAGCGCTACGGCGTCGAAGTCAAGGCCGAGGACATCCCGACCATGACCGCCAACGCCCAGAAGGACGCCTGCGGCCTCACCAACCCGCGCAAGATGACCGACAAGGCCGTCGCCGACATCTACACCGCGGCCCTCTAATCTCCATACGACTGCAACGGCATGCCGCGCGAGCGGCATGCCGAACTCTAAGGGGAATCCGTCTCGTTGCGGATTCCCCTTTTGCATTCTACAATCAGAAAGCCTTTCGTCCCCCCTTAGCTGAGGCCAGAAGCGTCTGGCGGGGAGGGGGAGTCATCTTTTGCTTGCTGGGGTGTCGCCATGCAGGAACTGCCCGTTAGCTTGGACAATTTTTCCCTGCTCCGCAGGAAGAACAGGCTCTACGTCGACAAGAGCCAGCGCCTGGCGGAACTGGCGGACAGGCACGACTGGGTTTTTCTGGCCAGACCCCGGCGCTTTGGCAAGTCGCTGACGGTGTCCACGCTGGAAGCCATGTTTTCAGGAAGGATGGAGCTTTTTCATGGCCTTGGCGCAGAAGCCTGGGTGGCGAAGCGCAGCGAGAGCCCGCTGCCTGTACTGCGTCTGAACTTGGGGAGACTGCCTTCTTTGGGGACAGTGCAGGAATTGAACGATGCGCTGGTGCTGGAGCTTCTGCGCCTTGCAGGCACCCATGGCGTGCAGTTGCCGAAGGCAACAAATGCAAGCACAATGCTGAACACGGTACTACATGCTATCTATGACAAGTCAGGAGAGATTGTTGTTTTAATTGATGAATATGACAAGCCGATGCTTAACAATATTGATGATATACATAAGATCGAAGAAATACGCCGAATTTTTTGCGATTTTTATAGCGTTTTGAAGGCTTGTAGCGAATGTATATTTTTTGCTTTTATAACAGGAATATCAAAATTTGCTAAATTCGGTTTATTTTCTTCGATGAATAATTTAGATGATATATCAATGAATGAAGAATATGGAGATATTCTTGGATGTACACAAAAAGAGCTAGAAAGTTACTATGAATATTGGATTCAAAAAACATGTTTAAATATGAATATCGACCGTTTAGAATTGCTTGAGCAAATTAGAAAATATTATGATGGGTTTTGTTTTGACGGAAAAACAAAAGTATACAATCCTTTTTCTTTAAACAATTTTTTCGCAAAAGGACGGTTTGATAATTATTGGAATCAATCAGCGCAGTCTTCATTTTTAATAAAGTGGATAAAAAAACATCGCATAGATGATCCAGATAGATATAGACACCTTGTTGTTCCAATAGAATTTGCAGATTCTTTAGAAATAGAAAATGCAAAACCAGAAAGTTTCTTATATCAATCAGGGTATCTTACAATTGAGAAAATAGAAGGACAGCAAATTGTAATTGACTATCCAAATTATGAAGTAATAAGAGCTATTTCAAAAATATACGCGGAATTTATATATAAAATTGATGACTTTATAACCCTAGGAAATGATATTTGGGACGCGCTGGCGAAGCATGATTTTTTGAAGCTTATCAGGGCTTACAATGTTGCTATTGCAAAGTTGCCATACGATGAATTTCCAGTGCGCAATGAATATTGGTATCGCATGGTCTTTGAGTCAGTGTTAAGAGGAGCAGGGATTATCGTCTATGCAGAAGTGCATACATACAAGGGACGTAGTGATATTGTAATTCAAAGGAATAATGAAATATATGTCATAGAATTTAAACTTGCAAAAGATGAGACGCAGATACAAAAAAAGATACGTGAGGGATGGTCTCAGATAAGGGAAAAAGGCTATGCTGAGGGCTATAAAGATAGCGGACGTTTTATTGCTGAGGCTGTCATCGTTGTCGATGATAAAAACAAAGTAGCATCCATTTCAACATCAGATGAGATATAGCTTGCTGGGGGGCTTGACGAGATTATCGTCATGAAGGGCTTGTCGTTTGGCGTGCAGGTATTGTCGCAACTGCGCATGCAGGACTGGCTGCACGTCGGCAAGACGCATCGTCCTTTGGACCTGATGCGGAACAGCGGACGGCACGTTCCTGCCAGACCCCGGCGCATGCATGCCGGCGTGTCTGAAGAAGGACATGCCGAGGGCATGCCTTCAGGGGGCGCCTTAGCTTGCGTCCGCTGGATCGGCACCGCCTGCGCGAACGGGGTGGCGTGATCGGGTTCACGCTTGCCCCGAGCACGGCAGCAGTGACGGCTTCGGGTTTCGGACTCTGCAGAGTAGTGTTGGAGGGCGGACAAGGGCTATGCCGAAGGGGGCAGGGGCAAGGGCTGCTGCGCGCGTGAGGCCGCTCCCGCTTGTTGCGACATTCTCAGACAGGTTGCCGCCGGCATGCCCTCTGCCAGGAACGAGGCCTGAGGGCGCCGGTCCTAGGCCTGGAGGGGGGCTTCGGCTTATGGCCTGGCGGGGGCGGCTTCGGCAAGGCGTCCGGCAAGGTAGTCGCCAAAGCCCTGCAGGAGCCGGCTTTCGGCGGCAACCACGGCCTTGAAGGTTTCCTGGCCAATGGTTTCGGGGAGCTGGACGCCTTCTTCGCCGGTCCACCCGCCCCGGGCCATGACGCGGCTGGCATCGGCGTCAACGAGGGTCCAGCGGGCTTCGAGCAGGACTCTTCCCGCGAGGTCGCCCTCCAGGCGGACGATGTCGACGACAAGGTTGTAGGCCGAGGCGATGTGGGCATCCTGCGAGGGCAGGACGGTGAGGCCGCGGGCGAGCAGGGGCTTGGCGAGGCGCTGGCGCAGCACTCTGGCAATGCCTTCCTCGAGGGGTTCGCCCCACATGTTGAACTGGGGCACGTCGAGCACGGCGCCGTCGGTTCCGCGCAGCACGACGGCCTTGGTGTCGAGGTAGGCCGGCAGGGTGACGGTGCTGACGGCCAGCGTGGTGCGCGGCATGCTTTCCGCCGCCAGAGGCTGGACCTGGCTGTCGAGGATGTAGTAGTGCGTGGGCATGCTCTGCCCGCAGGCCGCAAGCGCCAGGGAGAAGGCGAGGGGAAGAAGGGCTCGGATGCGCATTAGTAGGCTCCTTTGCGGCCCCTGATCAGGGACTCGGGACGGCGCTCGACGGCAGTGGAGAGATCGCGGACGGAGTGCAGTGCCTCCCGGGCCTCCCTGAGGGTGCGCTGCATTTCCTGGAAGACGGGTGCGTCCGGATTCATGGTGGCGTGGACGCTGGCCGAAGCCCTGCCGAACTGGCTGGACGCCTGGGAGAGGGCTGCCATGGCCTCCCGGCAGGAGGCCAGGGTCTTGGGCAGGTCGGCAAGGCCCGTGCTGACGCTCTCAACGGCACCGGGCATGGTGGAGCTGGCCTTTTCCGTGTTGGCGAGTATGCCCTTGAGCGGCGCCTGCAGATCGTGCAGAGCCTCGAGCAGGGCGTTGGCGCTCTCGAACATGTCGGCGCAGCCCTTGACGGCGCGCTCGAGGTCGCCGCGCTCTGCCAGGTTGGCGAGACGGGAGAGCACCTTGTCCATCTGGTTGACGATCTTCTGCACGGGGATGTGCTGGAAGGTCTTGGTGAGGGTGTCCATGGGCGACATGATGGTCGGGATCTCGAACTCAGGCGTGCTGGACTTGAACTCGGCGGGCGTGTCGGGGAAGAAGTCCAGCTCCACGCGGTACTGGCCGGTGATGAGGCTCGAAAGCTGGAGCCGTCCCCGCATGCCCTTGGCCACCATGTCGCGGATGACGTCCGCTTCCTCCATCTCGCTCTTCAGGGAGCTGCCCGTGGCGAGAATGAGGTTTTTGGCGTTGATGGTGATGTTCACAGGAATGGTGACGTTGGACTTGGTGGAGTTGGCGACGAGGCTGATGTGGGTCACGGATCCCAGCGGCACGCCGCGGAAGACCACGGGGGCGCCGATGGAAAGGCCGCTGACGCTGCTGCCGAAGTAGAGCACGTACTCGCTTTCGGTTTTCCAGAAGCGCCCGCCGCCGAGGGCGACGAGGCCGAAGACGAGCAGGGCCACGCCGGCGATGGAGAAGAAGCCGACTGCGGTCTTGTGCGATGAGAGGCTCATAGGCTGTCCTTGTGCCGGGGGCTGGGGGCCTGGTCCTGCCTGACGCGGACCATGCCGGTGATTTCGGGGCCCTGGGGGTCGTCGACCATGCCGGCCTGGCTGGCCTGGCCCCGGGTGAGAAACAACATGGCGGACTCCTTCGTGGCGGGATCGCGCACCATCTCTCCGGGATTGCCGAGGGCCGCCATGGTGCGCGCCTGTGCATCGAGGAAGACGATGCGCGTGGCGATGGCGTAGATGCTCGCCAGCTCGTGGGAGACGATGACGAAGGTGGTGCCGAGGCCGTTGCGCAGCTCCACGACGAGGTCGTCAAGGAGCTTGGCGCTCACGGGATCCAGGCCTGCGGAAGGCTCGTCGAGGAAGAGGATGTCGGGATCGAGCGCCAGGGCGCGGGCGAGGCCTGCGCGCTTGCGCATGCCGCCGGAAATTTCCGAGGGATAGTAGTCCTCGAAGCCGGAGAGGCCGGCCAGGGCGAGCTTGAGCAGGGCCTGCCGGCGGATGTCGCGTTCGGAGAGGGTCGTGTACTGGCGCAGGGGCACGGCGATGTTTTCGGCCAGGGTCATGGACGACCACAGGGCGCCCTGCTGGAAGAGCACGCCGGTGCGCCGGCGCACGGCCAGGCGGTCCTCGTCGCTGCCCGGCCAGAACTGCCGTCCGGAGAAGTGCACTGTTCCCTTTTGCGGCTCCTTGAAGCCCATGAGCACGCGCAGCAGGGTGGACTTGCCGCAGCCGGAGCCACCAGTGATGAAGAAGATGTCGCCCCTGCGCACGTCGAAGGCGACGTCGCGCATGAGCACGTAGGAGCCGTAGCCCACCTGGAGCCCCTCGACGCTGATGACGGGGGGCTGGCTCGAGGTCTCCGGCTGGGTGGGGAGGGGCGTGCTGGCAAAGGCTTCTGGCATGGCGGACGCTTCGCTTCCTAGATCTGGAGGACGTTGCAGATGACGGTGATGACGGCCGAGGCGACGATGATGCCGACAATGGAGTGCACCACCGCCGTGGTCGTGGCCTCGCCGACGGCCTGGGCGCTGCGGCCGCAGCGCATGCCGTGGTAGCAGCCGGCGATGGCGATGATGATGCCGAAGACCGTGGCATATACCAGGCCCACGACGCCCTGCTTGTAGTTCACCATGCTCACGGTGGCCGTGAGGTACTGCATGGGCGTGAGATCGAGCATGGTGATGGCCACGAAGAAGCCGCCGGCTATGCCCATGGCGTCGGCGAAGACCGTGAGCAGGGGAACCATGACGGAGAGGGCCAGCATGCGCGGGAGCACGAGGTAGTCGATGGGCGGGATGCCCATGGTCTCCAGGGCGTCGATCTCCTCGTTCACCTGCATGGTGCCGATGAGGGCCGCAAAGGCGGCGCCCACACGGCCGGACATGACGATGCCGACCATGACGGCGCCCATGACGCGGAGCATGCCGATGCCGACGAGGCCGGCTACGTAGATCTGGGCGCCGAACATGCTCAGCTGCACCGCGCCCACGAAGGCGAGGATGAGGCCGAAGAGCAGGCTCGTGACGGCGACGATGGGCAGGGATCGCACCCCGCACTCGTGCATGGCCTCCACGAGGTCGTTGAGCTTCATGGCGGAGCGTCCGGTGGCAAAGCGCCCCAGCGCCAGAACGACGTCGCCGAAGAAGGCGCACACGCGCTGGCAGGCGGAGGGGACGCCCAGAAGGGCGGATCCTATGCGCGCAAGCAGGGACTCTTCGCCTCGGTCCTTGGCGGAACCTTCCTTGCGGGCCACGGCAAAGGCGAGAGTCACGAGCCGGTCGAGGCTTTCGGGAAGCCTGCGCTCCACCTTCGCGCCGGCAGCCCCGGCCTGTCCGACGAGCTCCATGAGGAAGGCCAGCAGGCTGGAGTCCCAGGCGCCAAGGCCTCCGGCCTCGAGCTCGAGGCGGGCGAGTCCCGGGATCCTGGCCTGCCTGAGCGCCTCCTCGGCCTCGTTCGGCCAGGGGCGCTCAAGCTCCCAGTCTCCCCCGAGGGAGACCTGGAGGGCGCCGTCCGTGCGGTTCCAGGCGACGCGCGCCTTCGTGCTGTTCGGAACTTCCATGGAGCTGGTCTGCTTCCTTGTTTTTTTGCGCGGCAGAGCGATTTGACGTAGAGTCGCTCCAGCGCGCGGCCAAAGTTTTGCAGAAATCTTTTCGGCAGCCTTGCCGGAAGCATTATGCCCGGCATCCCCGCCGTCCTGCCTGCCGCCCTGAAGGAGCCCCATGTCCCTTCCCAGCCCCTTTTCTCCCAAGGACGAACCCGTCTTCCTCATGGACGGTTCCGCCTTCATCCACCGCGGCTTCCACGTCAGCAGGAACCTGCAGCGCGCCGACGGCTTCCCGACGGGGACCATCTTTCTGGTCTCCAGGATGCTCCTGCGCATCCTGCGCCAGGAGCACCCGCGCTGGTTCGCCTTCGTTAAGGACGGGAAGGGAAAGAACTTCCGCCACGAAATCTATCCGGAGTACAAGGCCAACCGGCCGCCCATGCCGGAGGAGCTCGCCGTGCAGCTCGGGCCCATCGAGCGCATGGTGAAGGCTCTGGGCCTGCCCTGGATCGTCTCCGAGGGCTGCGAGGCCGACGACTGCATCGCCTCCCTGGCGGAGCGCTTTGCGCCGAAGCGGCCCGTGGTCGTCGTGTCCGGCGACAAGGACATGAAGCAGCTGCTCTCGGAGCGCGTCGTCCTGTGGGATCCCGGCGCGAAGCAGGAAAAGCTGACCACGGCCGAGGACTTCGTTGCGGAGTGGGGCTTTGCGCCGTCCTTCTGGCCCGACTTCCAGGCCCTCACCGGCGACAAGGTGGACGACATTCCCGGCGTGCCCGGCGTGGGGCCCGTCAAGGCCAAGGCGATCTTCGGGGAATGCCTCGGCCTCGAAGCGGTGCGCGACGGCTTCCCGATCCTGTCCTCCAAGCATCAGAAGCTGCTGGACGGCCATCTTGAGGAGATGTTCCGCTGGCGCGAGCTCACGGCCCTCAGGCGCACCGAGCTTCCCGGCGTGACGCTGGACGATCTGGCCGTGCGAGTGGTCGACGTGGAGGCGGCCCTGGCGCTGGCCGAGGAGTTCGAGCTCTCCTCCCTGCGCGCAGACATCGAGGACCTTGCCGGCCGCGAGCGCAGAGCATTCCTTGGCATGCCCGTGAAACCGGCGGCCGGCCGGACGCCGGTCCGGACACGACCGTCCGCAGGGGCCCGGGGAAAGCAGTCGGGATGCCTGCTTCCGCCGGCGGACGCAGGCCCTGCCGGCGGCGCCGTGAAGACGCTTTCCCTCTTCGACCTGGCCGCGCCGAAGGCCGATCTGACCATCAGGGAATGTGCCGATCCCGCAGAGCTTCCCGAAGCCCAGGGCATGGCCGTTGCCCTGATCTGGCCGGACGGCCTCGAGGGGGACTGCTGCGCTGCCGTCGGCCGGAAGCTGGGCGCCGGTGCAGCCATCGACCAGTCAAGCGATCAGGCCAGCGCCAGCGGCGAAGGCGCCATTGAGTTCCGCTGGAAGGGCGAGGCGGATGCGCTCGCCTCCTGGGCCGCCCGTGCGGACACCCTTGTCGTGGCCGACGCCAAGCGTCTCATGGAGGCCGGCGCCCCCTGGCGGGACGAGCTCGTCCGCAGGGCGGACGGCCAGGGCCTCTTCGATCTGGGGCTGGCGGCCTACCTCTTCAATCCCGAGGAGGGCGACTATGGCTGGGAGCGACTTTGCGCCTGGGCGCAGAGCACCGATCCCGCCAAGGGGGCCCTGGGCCCCGGCGCGCTTGCCCTGGGCCTTGCCCGGCGCAGCCTCCTGCGCCTCGAGCGGGACGGGCAGGACCGGCTCTACCGGGAGCTTGAGCTGCCTCTGCTTCCTGTGCTCGTCGCCATGCAGGAGCAGGGCATAGCCATCGACATGGTTGCCTTCCAGGCCTTTCTCGAGGAAGTGCAGAAGGAGATTGCCGCAATCAGCGAAACCGTCTTCCGCGAGGCCGGCGGTCCCTTCAACCTCCGCTCCTCCCAGCAGCTGGGCGAGCTGCTCTTCACGAAGCTCGGCCTTCCCCAGTCCGGCAAAACGAAGACCGGACAGTTCTCCACGAGCCAGGAGAGCCTGGAAAAGCTTGCGGGCAAGCATCCCGTGGTGGACGCCATGCTGCGCTACCGCAAGTTCGAGAAGCTGCGCTCCACCTACCTCGAGCCCCTGCCGAAGCTCACCGATGCGGCTGGTCGCCTGCACACCACCTTCAACCAGGAGGCCACGGCTACGGGACGCCTCTCCTCGAGCGGCCCCAATCTGCAGAACATCCCTGTCCGCGGTCCCCTTGGCAAGCGCATGCGCGCCTGCTTCGTGGCCGGTGAAGGGCGCCTGCTCGCCAGCTGCGACTACTCCCAGATCGAGCTCAGGGTGCTGGCCCACATGAGCCAGGACAAAGCCCTGCTCGAGGCCTTCCGCAAGGGCGAGGACATCCATGCGCGCACGGCGGCCCTGGTCTACGGCATCGAGCCGGACCAGGTCACGCCCGACCAGCGCCGTTCCGCCAAGACCGTCAACTTCGGCCTCATCTACGGCATGGGCGCGCAGAAGCTGGCCCGCGACATCGGCATCAAGACCGCAGAGGCCAAGGCTTTCATAGAGCGCTACTTCCAGAATCTCACCGGCCTTGAGCAGTTCTACGCCGAGGTGGAGGAGCGCGCCGCCCGCGATGGCTACGTCACCACGCTCGGCGGCCGCAGGCGCTACCTGCCGGGGCTTGCCTCGGCGAGCGGGCAGGTCTACGCCCTGGCCAAGCGCCAGGCCTTCAACACCGTCATCCAGGGATCGGCTGCCGACATCATCAAGCTGGCCATGATCGCCGTGGCGCGCGATCCCCAGCTGCAGGCCTGGCAGGCCCGCCTGGCGTTGCAGATCCACGACGAGCTCGTGCTTGAGGTGCCCGAAGCCCATGCCGAAGTTGTCGCCCTGCGCGTCAAGGAACTCATGGAGAGCGTGCGTCCGGCAGGCCAGGCCTTCTCGGTGCCGCTCGCCGTGGACTGGGGCGTTGCCAGGGACTGGGGCGAGGCGCACTAGGCAAAAGGGCCTGTGTGTCCGCTGCCGGCCGTCCAGGCATTGGAAGACAGCCTCTCGTCTGTAGCCGCACACGCCTCCTCTGCCAGCAGCCAGTCCGTCAGGCGGAAGCCTGCCGGCCGTTCTGGAAGACGGCTTCAGGAAGGCCTCTCCTCACATTGCCGGACGAGGAGCTAGTCGAAGTCGGCCAGAATGGATCCCATGTTGAGCTGTTCCGGCACGCGCGAGCTGAGCAGGCCGTCCTTGAGCCGGGACAGGGCGACCACGAGCCTGGGGCTGGAGACGCCGTTGCGTATGGAGCTGAAGGCCTCGAGGAAGGCCGCTAGGCTGTCGCAGGCCTTGACAAGGGCGCCGTCCTTAGGGTCGTCCCCGTTGCGGTTGTGCCGTCCGTGGAGCTCGCCGAAGCCCTCGATCTTCTGGATCCTGCCGTCCGGGGTGCGTATGCACTCCTGGAACTCGGAGCCTACGGCAATGCCGAGGAAGTACTTGAGCGTCGCCACCAGAGGGCCTTCGCCACCCTTTTCGAGCGGCTGGAAGACGCGCTGCTCGAGCTCGCGGTCCTCGCACTCCTTGATGAGGCTCGCCAGGGCGTCCGAGGACTTCTTGACCGGCGAGATGATGTCGCGGGTCAAAAGCTCGGGCAGGTCGTGGAGCAGGCCTGTGAAGAAGTTGTTGACGCAGCGCGCCCTGCAGGCGCCGATGCTGAGGCTGAAGAGGTAGGCGTAGACCGCGACGATGAACATGTGGCCGAGCACGTCGGTCTGGGGAATGCGCGGCGCCTGGGTCCAGCGCACCTGGAAGCGGAGCTGGCCGCAGAAGCTGGCGAAGCGCCCGAGAGGGCTCTCGCTGTCGAGCAGGCTGTCGAGGCCCGCCACCAGGGGACGCAGGGCGTCGAGATCCTCCTGGAACTTCTTGTTGATGTCGGGCATCTCGAGGTCGAAGACGTTGAGCGGCTCGATAAGCTTGAACTCCCAGCGCGAGGCGAAGAGGTGGGCCGCCTTGAGCAGGTTCCTTGCCTCGGCGTGGCGATCCTCGTGCAGGTGCCAGTCCTGGAAGCGCAGCCAGAAGTCCTGCATGGGCGCGAGCACGGGCTTGAGCTCGCTGAAGACGTGCTGGACGAGGTGGCTGTACTGGTCGGGCCTGTCCTTGATCTTGTAGAAGATGGGCGGCTTGATGTCCGTGACGACGAGGCGGAAGAAGTAGTCGAAGATGCCGCCCTCGATCACGAGCCAGGCGAGCTCGATGCGCTCCTTCTGGGAACGGCCCCGCGAGGCCCTGTCCCAGAGCATGCAGGCCGCCAGCATCTTGTGGGCCTGCTTGTCTATCTCGAGCAGGTCCCGCGCCCGGTTCTTGTCGTTCCAGCGCAGCAGGTAGGCGCCGGAGAAGATGAGCTGGAGCAGGCTCTTGCGCACCTGCGGGGCCGGCTGGCCCAGACGGCTGCGATCCTCCGTCTGGTCCTGGCTTGCGGCGATGGCTGAGCTGGGCGTGGCATCGGCGTGCATCGGCATGTCGTCATTCTCCTTCGGGCGCGGGGCCTGTCTTAGCCTGCGGGAGGCGTGTCCAGACAGGGCTCGGGCGCCTTGGAAAATGCTATGCCACGGCGCCGGCTTTGGCAATCTTTTCAGGTGCTTGCATCTCACTCAGGCCTGCCTGCTTTTTCGCGGATTTCGGCTTGACAAGGAGAGAAGATGCGGATAAGAGTTGCCGTTCAAAGACGAGTCTGTCACCCCGTTAGACGGATGCGTCCTCACTGGAATTCTTTGCCGTGCGCCCAGCGCGCGGCTGCAATAATATTTCTGCATGCCGCACGGTTCGCCGTGCGGAAACGGAGTCAATCTCATGAAGACCTTCAGCCCCACTCCGAAGGACATCAAACACGACTGGTTTGTCGTTGATGCCCAGGGTCTGGTTCTGGGCCGTCTGGCCAGCCAGCTCGCCCACCGCCTGCGCGGCAAGCACAAGCCCGAATTCGCTCCCCACATGGACAACGGCGACTGCATCGTCGTGGTGAACTGCGAGAAAGTCAAAGTCACCGGCACCAAGATGCAAAGCAAGCTGTACCGTCGCCACTCCGGCTGGGTCGGTGGCCTGAAGACCACCAACCTGAGCGACATGCTGGCCGCTCATCCCGAGCGCGCCCTCATGTTTGCCGTGCGCGGCATGCTGCCCAAGAACAAGCTGGGCCGCGCCATGCTGAAGAAGCTCAAGGTGTACGCTGGTCCCGAGCATCCGCACGCCGCCCAGAATCCCCAGCCTCTGACCCTGCCCTACTAAGGAGTGAACGATGAGCGAGAAATTTCAGTACGGCACCGGTCGCCGCAAGACTGCCACGGCCCGCACCCGCCTGTATGCCGGCTCTGGCAACATCCTCGTGAACGGCCGTCCCTACCAGGAGTACTTCAACCGCAAGACCCTGCAGATGGTCGTCTGCCAGCCCCTCAAGCTGACCAACATGGAAGACAAGCTTGAAGTGCGCGTCAACGTCTGCGGCGGTGGCACCGCCGGCCAGGCCGAGGCCGTCCGCCATGGCATTTCCCGCGCCCTGCTCGTGCTTGATCCCTCCCTGCGCGGCGTGCTCAAGAAGGCTGGCTTCCTGACCCGCGACTCCCGCAAGAAGGAACGCAAGAAGTACGGCCTGCGCGCTGCCCGCGCCCGCTACCAGTACAGCAAGCGTTAATATCCCTGCAGGCCGCAAGGCCTGCCAGGCAGAAATATATGGCGGACTCTCCGGAGTCCGCCTTTTTTGTTGCCAGGGGCACAGCCACTGGGGACGGGGCGTGCAGGACGTGGAGAAGGCCGGCGAGGCGTTCAGACGAGCCGGCCGCTTCGGGGTGCTTTGGGCGAGGTCAAGCCGCTGCCAGCGATGTCGCGGGGCTGGCGGGCCAAGATCCGGGCACTCGAAGCCGAAGGCCCAGCAGACGGCGCGCACGCTTTCCTGCTCACTGAGGTCCCCTTTCACGGGGAAGATCAGCCGTCTGCACTCCGCTTCAGGGCTTTCCCTATAGTGCTGGCGAGGCATGGAGAAGCCGTCCTCGCTGGCAAAGCAGCAGTCCTCAATGCGGGGTGAAGACGGTCTCGCCCGTTTTCGGGTCCGTCTCCTCGATGCGGATCAAGGCCCGAAGGCCGTCTGGGCAGTCTTCGGAGACGGCGTGGCGACGGCTCCGGTGACTGGCAGGCCCCTGCCGCCCTTTGGCGATCTCGTCCGTCTCCGCTTGCGTGCAGTCCTGTCTGCAGGCCATGACTGCACCCTTGCCCGTGCCGGCGGCTACCACCAGAATTTCCGGTGCAGCACGCTGGCACGGTATTTGTCGCAATAGTAGGCGAAGAAGGCGTGGACGTTGAGCATCCAGCCCATGAGGCTGTCCACGGCCGGACAGGAGGAAAGGCCCGTTGCGTGCTCTGCCAGCACCACAAGGCAGCTCCAGGCGAAGACGGCAAGGCACATGAGCACGCACTTCCTGAACATGCCAGGCTGCAGGTAGCACAGGGGGCCCAGGAAGAAGGCCCACCAGTTGAGGATGTTGAACCTTCCCTGGGTCGTTCTGTAGACGGGAAGCCCCAGCAGGACCCTTCCCTGGTAGCAGTCGTGCACAAGGCGCATCCTGGTTCCGAGGCTGCCCGGCATCTCGGCCAGGCCGTCGGGCATGCCGCGTTCCTGTTCCCTGTCGCCTGCCTTCATGTCGTCTGTCTCCATGGCCGCCTAGTCTCGGATGAAGCTCTGGACGTGGAGGCGTCGCGACGCAAGCACCAGTGCCCTGCCGGCGAAGGCGTAGCGGATGCGCTCCTGGCTTGCATCGCTGAAGGTGGCCAGAAGTTCGCCTCCGCTGATGGCCGCGGTACAGGCCCAGATCGGCTGGCCCCGGTAGGCATAGTAGATGTTGAGGTAGGGCGTGCCGGTCACGGGAACGATGTCGAGCTTGGCCGGCACCATGGGGTCGGCCGCGTGCCAGCCGCCTGCCAGCTCGGCCGCCGTGGGAACGCGCCTGGGCTGGGGATTGGGCTTGGGTTCATGCTGGGGCTGAACCTGCGGTCCGGCGGCACCTTCGCGTCTGAGCACGGCATGGCGCTTGTCGCTCGACATCATGTAGAGCGTGTTCTGCCTGCGGTCGAAATAGATGGCGTACTGGGGCGAGGGCATGCCGGTGCAGGAAAGGACGTTCTCCTTGAGGGAGAAGGTGCCTTCGCCTTGCTGGCCGTTGTAGGTCAGGCGCACGGTCTGGCCTCGGAACTCCCAGCGCTGGTGCTCGCCGATCCAGACGCCCTCGAGGAAGCCGTCCTGGTACTGCTCGACGGGGACCATGGCCCAGCGGTCGCCGTCGCCCATGCCGATGAACCACCAGACGCGCCCGGGTCCCTGGCCGTCGAGGAAGGCGTACCAGGTCTGGACGTGCTCGCCGAGGGGCGTGTTCATCTTGGTCGGCCGCTTGAAGAGCGAGAGCTGGGGAATGCCGTAGGGGCGCCAGTCCACAAGGCCCGAGCCCGTCTCCCGGTCCCTGTCGCGGAAGACGAAGCGCGCCAAGGGGCGCTGGGGGATGATCTCCAGGGTCTGGAAGGTGGGCAGCACCTTCACGCCTTCGGCCGTTGTGGCGTACTGGATCATGGCGAAGCGTCCTGCGAGGGCCTGACCGCCCTCCTTGCGCGCACGCTCTGCCATGGCCACCTGTTCGGGGCTGCGGTGGACGCGCAGGGCCGGGCTCAGGCCAACGCCGTTCTGGCCGTTCATGGTAGTGGCGATGATGAAGTTGCCGGCCTCGATGCCCTCCTCCAGCATGTCCACGGTGATGAAGAGCGTTCCCGTGGCGAGGGAGAGCGGCTTGCCGTAGACCAGGCGCGCGGCAAAGTTCTTCGAGCTGTCGAGCACTTCGATGCAGGGGCGCAGGGTGCCTGTGCTCTTGAGATGGATCTGGCTGGCGACGGTGCGCCCCGAGGCGTCGGTCTGGAAGGCAATGGTCTTGATAAGGGTGCGCAGATGGTTGGAGAAGATGAGATTGACGAGGATCTCCCTGCCGCCGGTGTCCGGCGAGCTGTAGAGCCCCCTGATCGAGGAGACGTTGTCGTGAATGCCGGAGGAGACGGAGATGTTCTCGACGGTGGCCGGGACCGTCTCCCTGCCGTTGGAGAGCCTGTAGACGCCGCCCATCTCCCGCATGAGCGTGATCGTGCCGTCGGGGTAGACGGGGCTGACGCGGCTGAGCACGCCGCCGGCCTTGGGGTGGCTGCGGCGCTGCTGGTCGGTCACGATCTGGCTCGAGTGGAGGACGAAGTCCTTGCCGTGCTTCTCGTACTGGAGCAGGCGGGTCATGAGTATGCCGGAACCCGTGACGTCGAACTTGACCGAGGTCTGGGTGAAGGGCGTGAGCTGGGCAACAGGCTCGATGTCGAAGTCGGCGTCGCCTCCGCTGCCGTCGCGGCCGGGCTTCAGGCGCGGCATGCCGACGGCGATGTTCGAGACCTTGGGCTTAGCGCCGCCCAGCGTCTCCTGGGCCTTGAAAAGGGCGTCGAAGTAGGCTGCAAGGCCCGAGGCGCGGGCGAAGTCCGTTCTGGCGTATTCCGGCCTAAGGAAAGCCCTCCGGAGGGGATGGTAGAGCGTGAGGCCCCGGCTGAGCCTGGCATCCGGCGAGGCGTCCGTCTTCAGGACAAAGCCCTCCAGAGCCTGGCGCAGGGCCCGGATGGCCTCCTTGGGCGCGTCCGGCACTTCGTTTTCCAGCAGGTCGAGCCAGTCGTAAATCTCGATGGCAAAGAGCCCCTGGCGCTCCCGCTTGAAAATCTCATCCATGAGGTCGCCGCCCTGGCGGGAGGCGTAGCAGGCCGCGCGCGTGAACTCCTTGAAGCGCTTGCCGGCCAGGCCGGCGAGCCCTGCCGAAAGCCCGCGCAGGCGCTCCAGTACCTCGGGCAGGCGGTCCAGCCTGCAGGCCGTGAAGGAGGCCTCTTCGGGGAGTGCGCGGTAGTATTTGACGTTGAGCTCGACCATGCGCCGCAGGATTTCCTCGGTGGCAAGCCCCTGGCCGAAGAGGGGCAGGGTGGAGAGGTAGTCGAGACTCTGGGTCGGCTCCACGGGCGCGCAGGCGAAGGCGTAGTCGGCGAGGGAGGCCGTTTCGGCCATGACGTCGAGCTGGCCCATGAGGCACATGTCGTAGAGGACAAGGTCGAAGCGCCCTCTGGGCAGGCTCCGGGCGCCCTGCCTGGCCGCGGCCGCAAAGTTCTGGATGTTCATGCCGCCCTTGCCCGGCTTGCCCGAGCCTCCGTCCTCGTCCAGCAGCAGGCTGGTCCAGGTGCCGCCGTGGTTCCAGGGCACGAGCGCGTAGCGCTTGGCCGGGAAGCGGCCGGCAGCCTCCGCGATGAAGCGCGCGAGCGTAGCGGGATTGGCCATGTCCGCTTCGCCCCAGTCGGCGATGAGCTCCGAGGCCAGATCCTTGGGCAGGGGCGATCCCCTCCTGTGGCTGGCCGCGCCGCGCATGTCGAAGGGCTGGGCCCGGCGCATGCGGTAAAGCCTGGTGCCCGTCCAGTCGCCGAAGATCCTGGAGAAGCCCCTGGAGCGGTCGATGAGAAAGACGACCTCCACGCCCTCAGGGAGGGCCTGCTCCATTTCGGCGAGATCGAGGAGCGCGTCCTCTTCGATGTTGTTGTCCGCGCAGATGTAGTACATGAGCGTCCATTCCGCCTCAGGGACGGGGCTGGACAAGGCCTGCTGCGCCGTGAGCAGGGCAGGGAGCAGGACGAGGAGGCAGGCTGCGAGGACGGGGGAGGGCAGGTGAAGCGGGCGTGACAGAGGCATGGCGTGCTCCTGGGCTGTCTGGATGCCTGAGCCTTAGGGCTGGGACGGCGGAGGATTCAGAGGGATGTCCGGCTGCCTGGTGAAGGCCAGCGCCGGCAGGCGCTGGGAGCGCAGCAGGAGGCCCCGCTCCGTCAGGGCGTAGGCGATGTGCTCCTGCCAGCCGTCGCTGTAGGTGGCGGAGAGCTGGTCGCGTCCCACGCCGACGGTGCAGGACGCGTCGATGCGGCCCCCGGTGGAGAGGGTGAAGTTGAGGTAGGGCGTGCCGGCAACGGGCGCGGCATCGAGCTGGACGGGGCCGTTCGGGCCCAGGGCCGTCCAGCGCCCTGCGAGGGCCGGAGCGGGCGGAACCTTCCTGCCCTCACGGACGAGTGCGGAAACGCGCACCCTTGCATCCCTGCCGTCCTGCATCGCCAGATAGAGCCTGTCCAGGCTGCGGTCGTAGTAGACCGCGTATTCGGGGGCCATGATGCCCTGGGCAAAGAGGACGCTGTCCCTGAGGGTGAAGGGGCCTTCGCCGGTCTGGCCGTGCCAGGTGAAGCGCACGCGGCCGTTCCTGAACTCCCAGCGCTCGCCCTTGTCGCTTGTCCAGACGCCCTCGAGGGGGATGTTCCGGTACTGCTCCAGCGGCACGAAGATCCAGCGGGTGCCTTCGCCCATTTCAACCGTGCGCCAGACGCGGTCCTCCCCTTGGCCGTCGAGGAAGGCGAAGAAGGTCTGCACGGGTTCGCCCAGCGGCATGGGAGAGCCTGCGGCTTCCTTGAAGAGGGCGAGCTGCGGCGTGCCGTAGGACACCCACAGGGCAAGGCCCCTGCCCGTTTCCCTGTCCCTGTTGCGGAACGTGAAGCGCGGGAAGGGCATCGCGCTCTGGAGTTCGAGGGTGTTGAAGGTGGGCATGGGCAGCTCTTCGTTGAAGCCGTCGATCTGGCGCTGAAGCTGGACCATGGCGTAGCGTCCGGGCAGGGCCATCTGGCCCCAGGCGCTGGCGGCCTGGGCCGTGGCGTCCAGAGCGGGATCGCGCCGCACCGGCAGGGTGGGGCTCGCGGCGAAGACGCGCTTGCCGCCCACGGTTTCTGTCTCGACTATCCAGCCCACCTCGGCGCCCTCGTCGGGCATGTCCACGGTGATGAACATGGCGCCCGAAGGCAGCTGCAGGGGCGGGCCGTACTCCTTGCGCTCGGCAAAGTTCCTGTCTCTGACCAGCAGGGCCGGCCTGAAGGTGGAGCCCGGCTGGAGCAGCAGCAGGCGCGGGTTGGTCATGCCGCCCTGGCCGTCTTCCTGGTAGGCCACGACTTCCATGGGCATGCGGGTCACGTTGCTGAACTTCACGCGCACGGGCACTTCCTGGCCACCCGTGGTGAAGTCGTCCCTGTAGAGCCCCCAGACGACGGAGAAGTTTTCCTGCACGTTGCGGGAGACGGTGGTGTTCACGACCGAGACGGGTGCGGATGCCGCGCCCCCGCTCACCTTGTACTTGACGGTGATCTCGCGGCGAAAGGTGTTCCTGCCGTCCACGTAGCGGGGCGTGACTTCGTCGAGCGCGCTGCCCTCCTGGCCGTCGGCCTCCCGGTTCAGGTCGCAGAGCAGATGGACGCAGTTGATGACCCGGTCCTCGCCCCGCTTTTCGAACTGCCAAAGGTAGCTCATGAGGATGCCGGAGCCCGTGATGTCGAAGCCAAAGCCTGATCGGGAAAAGGGCGTGAGGTGGTCTGAGGGCAGAACCTCCAGGTCCGCGTCTGCGCCGTAGCCGCGACGGCCGGGCATGAAGGCGATGAAGCCGACGGCAAGGTTCTCGATGCGGGGAACGTCGCTGCCCTGCAGCTCCTGGGCCTTGTAGAGGGCCGCCAGAAAGGCCCCCATGCCGGAATGGTCGGCAAAGGCCGTCTGCCGGTAGCCATCGTGCTCGAGCTCGCGGCGCAGGGGCAGGTAGAGGGTTAGCCCCTGGCTAACCTTCTCGCTGGGCGTCGCGCCGCTGGCGAACATGAGCCGCGAGAGCGACTGGCGCAGGGCCTGGATCTGCTGCTTCGGCGCATCGGGCAGCTCCCGCTCCAGCATGCCGAGCCAGTTGAAGAGCTCGACCGCCGAGTAGGCCTTTTTCCCCAGCTTGACGTCCTCCGTGAGCAGCATGCCCTGGCGCCTGGCAAAGCTGGCCGCGCGCGTGATCTCCTGGTAGCGGGAAGGCGCGAGGGCCTCGAGGCGGCCTGCCAGATCCTTGAGCCTGGCCACGGTTTCGGGCATCTGCGCCAGATCGTAGGCCGAGAAGGAGGCCTGCATCGGCATGGTCCGGTAGTAGGCCACGTTGCGCTCGACCATGAGTCTGGCCAGATCCCTGGTTGAAACCTCCCTGGCGAAGAGCGGCGTGACGGCGAGGTAGTCCGAGCTCGTGGCCGGCTCCAGCGGGGCGCAGGCCACGGCGTAGTCGGCAAGTGTCGCGCTCTCGGCCAGCACGTCGAGCTGGCCCATGAGGCACATGTCGTACTTGAGCAGGTCGAAGCGCCCGCGCGGAAGGGCCTTGGCGCCTTCCCTGGCAGCCTTGACGAAGTCCTGCACGCTCATGGTTCCCCTGCCGGGAACCCCGCTTCCGGCGTCCTCGTCCTGCACCAGGGCGGGCCAGCCGCCGCCGTGGTTCCAGGGAATGAGCGCGTAGCGCTTGGCCGGGAAGCGCTGGGCGCAGGTTTTGACGAAGCGCGAAAGCGTTGCCGGATCGCTCATGTCCACTTCGCCCCAGTCCTCAAGGGCTTCGGAGGCGAGGCTTGCCGGCAGGGGGGCGCCGGGCAGGCCGCGGGCCGCCTGCCGCACGTCGAAGGGAGCCGCTCTTTTCACGAGCAGAAGCTTGGCGCCTGTCCAGTTGCCGAAGTGGGGGGAATAGCCCTTGTGGCGGTCCATGAGCACTGCTATCTGGACGTTGGGCGGAAGTGCCTGCTCCATTTCCAGCAGATCCATGATGGCCGGGTATTCGAGGTTGTTGTCCGCGCACATGTAGACCATGACGGTCCACTCCGCCTGCACCTGCGATTCGCGGGCTTCGGCACAGGCGGGTGCCGGCCAGAGCAGGCAGGCCAGGGCGGCTAGAATCGGCACCAGGATATGCGTCAGGATACGCGCTGCGGCCTGGCGTGTACGCTGGGGGGGTGCAGGAAAGGGCATGGCTTCCTCCCTGGGGCTGGACTGGCCCGCACAAGGACAGGCGCCGGGGAACAGCGGTGTCCCCCGGCGCCGGAAAGGGCGGGCCTAGGCCTGGCGGGTCAGCTGGATGCCCTGGCCGTTGGCGCCCGTGATGACGAGCACGTTGCCGTTGAGCTGCCAGTTGTTGACTCCGCGCTGGCCCGCGGCCTGGCCGAAGGCCACCGAGAACTCGAGGCGGCTGCCGTTGAGCACGAAGGTGCCGGCCTCGGTCTGCTGGCCGTTGGTGGTCACGAAATACTGGTTGCCGTTGAAGGAGAAGACGATGGTCGCGCCGTTGGGCAGGGTGGCTTGCCAGCTGCCCTGCAGGGGCGTGCTGCCCGTCTGCGTCTGTGGCTGTGGCTGAGGCTGCTGGGGCATCTGCTGGCGGGTGAGCTGGAGGCCCGTGGAGAAGCGCAGGACGCTGCCCTGGACAGCGAAGTCGGCCTCGAAGGTCTGGCCGTTGGTGAAGCGCACGAGCAGATGCTGGCCCTGCACGGCGTAGGGGCCGTAGACCTGCTTGCCGTTGAGGTTGAGGGCGCAGAAGCCGTTCATGAAAATCATGATCACGAAGTTCTGGCCGTTTGTGGCGCTCCAGCAACCTTCAAGCTGTCCCGCGCCGCCTGTCTGGGGCTGCTGGGGCCAGGGCTGCTGGGGCTGCTGCTGGCCGTAGGGGCCTTGCTGCTGGCCGTAGGAGCCCTGCTGCTGGCCGTAGGAGCCCTGCTGCTGGCCGTAGGAGCCCTGCTGCTGGCCGTAGGGGCCCTGCTGCTGGCCGTAGGGGCCCTGCTGCGGCCGTTGCTGCTGTGGTTGCTGTGGCTGCTGGGGAGGCATCTGAGGCTGGCCTTGGGGATTGCCAAAAAAGGGCGGGAAGCCGCCGTCCATGGTGCCGAAGATGCCGGGGCCGCTGAGGGGCGACATGCCCATCAGCCCCTGCGGGGCGGGAGCGCCCCCGTCTTTGCCCTCAAGGCACTTGGCGAGATCCTTGTCGCTCATCTGGGCAGGGGCCGCATCCTTGGCGTCGGCCGTGGAGCTGTCTTGCAGGGCGAAGATGCCGGCCATGAGGGCCAGCGCGAGGAGAAGTGCGGAAAGATGCTGCATGGCGTGGTGTCCGGCGTCAGGGCGCCGCCTCCAGAAGGGTGGGAAAAAAAGAAAAAACGGCGGAGAGACGCTGGGAGCGAATCTTTCCGCCGTGGGATGGGCTTGGTTTTCCAGCGCGGAGCGCACCGGAAGGCGATGCCGGCTAGGGCAGGTTGAAGCGCTTGGTCTCCCCGTCCTGGGTGACCGTCACGCAACGGTCGTCTTCGAAGTCCCAGTCGGGCATGCGCACGTTCTTGAGGGTGGCGCTCCACTTGTCGGCGTAGAACACGGGCCACCAGTCCATGTCACCCATGGGGCCGAAGCTCTGGCCGGTCTCGAGGTAGCTGTCGAAGCGCATGGACATGCTGTGGAAGGAGGCGCGCAGCCCCTCGCCGAAGGCCTTGCCCGTGCGGCTGTCGATGACGACGCTGTAGAGGTCGTCGTTCATGGGGAACATCTCGTCGCGTTCGCGCACGGAGAAGGTCACAACGTCGAAGGAGGCGTAGCTCTCGATGGCGACGGGAACGAGATCGAGCGGCTCCTTGCCGTAGGCTTCGCTGTCAGCCGTGAAGATGACATGGGGCTCGCCCAGATCTTTCGGCCTGTAGGAGATGGCGGCGGTGCTGCCGTCGCTCTCGGCGGTCACGCGGGAGAGGTCGGCTTCGCGGGCCTCGCCGATGACGCTCATGACGGCGGGATCGTTGCCCAGCAGGGGCGAGGAGAGGACCATCCTGTTGCCTTCGGCCGGGGTCGCGTCGGCGAAGATCCATTCGCCGGGCTTGCGCGATTCGGGGTCCTGGAAGTGCACGTAGAGGCGGCCGGCGCCGTAGAAGCCTCTGCCGAGGACAGTGCCGCTGTCGGAAAGCACGAGGAAGCTGCCCTGCGGGCGTTCGGGGTCGAATTTAAGGACGCCTGCGCCACGGGTCACAGAGATCTGGTGCGCCTGTTCAGCCTTGGGGGCTGCCGGTGCGGGGCCGGCAACGTGTTTCCTGACGATGGGGCGTCTGGGCATGGGATCCTCCCTTGGGAAAGATGGAAAGCGGAAAACTCGGCGGAGCCGGCATGCGGGGCTCGTCGCGTCCGCTGCAGGGGGCTGAAATCCGTCGTAGGAAATCTAGCAAATCTTTATCGGGCAGTCATGCCTTTTTGGCCCGGAAAGCCTGCAGGCAGGAAAAAATTGATCGCTCAACCATTTTCACGTCCCTCTCTGGTCCGGGCGGGCGGCCCGGAGCCAGAGCAGAAGAAAGCTGGCTTGCGGAAGGCTGGCTACATGCCAAGGTAGGCTTTGCGCACCTCTTCGCTGGCGAGCAGGTCCGAGGCGCGGCCTTCCATGGCGATGCGGCCGTTCTCCATGACGTAGCCGCGGTGCGCGATGCGCAGGGCCTGGTTGGCGTTCTGCTCGACCAGAAAGACCGTGGTGCCGTCGGCATTGACCTTCTGGATGATGCTGAAGATCTGCTGGATGATGATGGGCGCAAGGCCTAGGGAGGGCTCGTCGAGCAGGAGGAGCTTGGGCCTGGCCATGAGGGCGCGACCCACGGCCAGCATCTGCTGCTCGCCTCCGGACAGGGTGCCGCCCTGCTGGGAGATGCGCTCCTTCAGGATGGGAAAGAGCTCGAAGACGTAGTCCATGTCGCTGGCGATGCCGTCCCTGTCGCTGCGCAGGAAGGCGCCGAGATCCAGGTTCTCGCGCACCGTGAGCTCGGGGAAGATGAGGCGTCCTTCGGGCACCTGCGAAATGCCGAGCTTGACGATGTCGTGGGGAGGAAGCTGGTGGATGGGGGCGCCGTTCCAGACAATCTCGCCCGAGCGCGGGTGGAGTATGCCGCAGACGGTCATGAGCGTCGTGGACTTGCCTGCGCCGTTGGCGCCGATGAGGGTGACTATCTCCCCGTCGTCGACGCGGATGGAGACGTCCTGCAGGGCCTGGATCTTGCCGTAGTAGGTGTTGACTTGCCTGAGCTCAAGCATTGCCGCTCTCTCCTAGGTAGGCCTTGATGACCTCGGGATTCTTGCTGATCTCTTCCGGCGTGCCGCTGGCGATGGGCGAGCCGTACTGCATGACGTAGATCCTGTCGGAGAGCGACATGACCATGCTCATGTCGTGCTCGATGAGCAGGACGGCAAGGTCGTGGGTCTCGCGCAGGGAGAGGATGAGGCGCTTGAGCTCCAGGGTCTCCTGGGGGTTCATGCCGGCAGCCGGCTCGTCGAGCAGGAGCAGGCAGGGCTCGGTGGCCATGGCCCTGGCTATCTCGAGCCGGCGCTGGGCGCCGTAGGGCAGGTTCTTGGCCGTCTCGTCCCAGTATTCGGCCAGGTGCACGGTCTCGAGCAGGGCGTAGCTTCTGTCCACGGTGTCCTGCTCCTCGGCCACCGTCGCTCTGTCGCGGAGGAGGGCCTGGAGTATGCCCGCCTTCGTGTGGCAGTGGCGGCCTATCATGACGTTCTCGAGCACCGTCATTTCGGGGAAGAGGCGGATGTTCTGGAAGGTCCTGGCCATGCCGAGGGCCGTGATCTGGTGCGTCTTCATGCCGTTGAGGGCATGGGCCGCGCCGTCCGGGGTGCGGAGGAACATGGTGCCCGAGGTGGGCGTGTAGATGCCGGTGATGCAGTTGAAGAAGGTGGTCTTGCCAGCGCCGTTGGGGCCGATGAGGGCAACGATTTCCTTCTTGTTGATGGTCAGGTCCACTTCGTTGAGGGCCCGCAGGCCGCCGAAGTCCTGAATGAGGTCTTTGACTTCGAGAACCGCTTCCATCTAGTCCCCCTTGCGTTCGAGCGCGCTGATGCGGTAGTGGCGGCGCTCGCCGGTGACGAGGCCCTGCGGGCGGAAAATCATCATGACGACCATAGTCGCGCCGAAGAGCAGCATGCGGTAGTCGGCGAAGGCGCGCAGGTATTCGGGGGCAAGCACCAGGATGAGGGCGCCGAGGGTGACGCCGAGTATGGAGCCCATGCCGCCAAGCACCACCATGGAGAGCATCATGGCGCTTTCCCAGAAGGTGAAGGAGGAAGGGTTGATGAAGGAGGTCTTGGCCGCGAAGAGCACGCCCGCAAAGCCGGCCCAGGCGGAGCTCAGGGCGAAGGCCGTGAGCTTGACCTGGGTGAGGTTGATGCCCATGGCCTCCGAAGCGATCTCGTCTTCGCGCATGGCCTGCAGGGCAAGGCCCACGCGGGAATTCTTGAGCCTGGTGATGACCACGATGGTGACAACCACGGCCAGGAAGCTCATGTAGTAGAGGTAGGTCGTGCTCCACTGCATGTTCATGGGACAGCCGAAGAGGGCGGGGCGGGGAATGCCGCTCACGCCGCGCGCGCCGTTGGTGACGCTGTCCCAGTTGATCAGCACGAGGCGCACGATTTCGCCGAAGCCGAGGGTCACGATGGCAAGGTAGTCGCCGCGCAGGCGCAGCACCGGGAAGCCCAGGGCGAGGCCGCAGAGTACGGTGACGATGCCCGCAATGGGCAGGCAGACCCAGAAGCCGAGGCCGAAGAACTGGTAGAGCAGGCCGTAGGTGTAGGCGCCGATGGCATAGAAGGCCGCGTAGCCGAGCACGAGCTGGCCTGCGAGACCCACGATGATGTTGAGGCCGAGAGCCAGCATCACGTAGATGAGGGCCGAGATCCAGATGGTGATCTGGTAGATGGAGTTGATGCCCGGAATGAAGGGCATGGCGATCATGAAGGCGCACACGCAGGCGAGGGAAATGCGCTGGAAGGACTTGTTCCTGAGCAGGCTTTCCCTGTGCACCGGCTCCTCGGCTTGGGCCTTGCCGCCGAAGAGGCGCTCGCCGCGCTCCTTTTTCTCGAAGTACCATTGCCAGAGCAGGGAGGCGAAGAAGATGCCGGTCCCGAGAACCGCGAGGCGCTGCCAGCGGAAGGACGCCGTCCCGTCCGGGAGCAGGAGCAGGCCCATGATGGGCGCGCAGAGGACCATGAACCAGAGGGCCGCGACGAGGGCCTTGAAGATTCGTTGCATGGCGTGCCCCCTAGACCTTCTGGACCTGCTTCTTGCCCAGGATGCCGTCTGGGCGGAAGATCAGGATGAGGATGAGCAGGCAGAAGGAAAGGACGTCCTCGTAGTTGCCTGAGAGGTAGCCCGTGGTCATGGACTCGGCGATGCCGAGCACAAGGCCGCCCACGACGGCGCCGGGCACGGAGCCTATGCCGCCGAGCACGGCCGCCGTGAAGGCCTTCATGCCGGCGAGGAAGCCGATGTTGAAGTTGATCTGGCCCATGTGCGAGGCGATGAGCACGCCGCCGAGGGCCGCCAGGGCGGAGCCCACGATGAAGGTCACCGAGATGAGGCTGTCGGCGTTGATGCCGAGGAGCATGGCCATCTTGCGGTTCTGGGCCGTGGCACGCATGGCCTTGCCGGTGCGGGTGTAGCGGATCCAGAAGACGAGGACGAGCATGGTGGTGCAGCTCACCACGAGGATGAGGAAGTCGGTGGGACCCATGACGTCGCCGAGGCTGGCGAGGAAGGGCATTTCCGGCACGAGGTCGGGGAAGGGCACGAAATCCGAGGTCTGGGCCAGCAGCACGTAGTTCTGGAGGAAGATGGACATGCCGATGGCGGAAATGAGGGGCGAGAGCCGGGGCGCGCTGCGCAGGGGCTTGTAGGCGACCTTTTCCAGCGTAAAGCCGTAGGCCGCTGTCCACGCGACGGCGGCAAGGGCCGCCACGAGCAGGATGCCGCCGGCGGGAAAGCCGATGTAGCCGAGCCAGCCCGCCACGAGCAGGGCCGTGAAGGCGCCTACCATGTAGATTTCGCCGTGGGCGAAGTTGATGAGGCCGATGATGCCGTACACCAGCGTGTAGCCGAGCGCGATGAGGGCGTAGATGCTCCCGCGGGTGAGCCCGCCGAAGAGAAGCTCGATGAAGTATTGCAAGTCCATAGGATGTTCCGTGCCGAGAGGGAAAACAGCATGCGGGGCGGAGTGCCCTTGGCAGGCGCTCCGCCCCGCGCAAAGGCGCAGGAAAGGCTACTTGAGCGTGATGTTGAACTCGGTCTCGACGAACTTGCCGTCCTTGACCGTGTAGATGGAGAGGCCCATGCCGGCCGCGTCGCCGTTGGCGTTGAAGGTCAGGCTGCCGATGGGCGTGTCGACGGGCTGGGTGTGGAGCACGTCGATGATCTTGGCGGTCTCGGTGGAGCCGGCCTTCTCGATGCCGTGGATGAGGGCGAGCATGGCTGCGTAGGCGTTGTAGTAGCCGAAGCCGGGCTCGGAGCCGAACTGCTTCACGTGCGCGTCGCGGGCTTCCTTGTAGAGGGGCAGGGCGCTGGTATCCTTGGGATAGGAGCAGAAGACGTTCTCGGCGGCCGCGCCGAGCTCGAGGATGGCCTGGTCCTTCATGCCGTCAGGGCCAATGACGGGGCAGTTCACCTTCTCGCGGCGGAGCTGCTTGATGAGCTTGCCGGCCAGATCCTTGTAGCCGCCGAAGACGATGACGTCGGGCTTGGCGTGGCGCAGCTTGCGGGAGATGGCGGAGAAGTCGACGGCGTCCGGGGTCACGGCTTCGTAGAGCACGGTCTCCACGCCGGCCTTTTCGAGGATGTCCTTGTTGCCGTCGGCGAAGCCCTTGCCGTACTCGTCGTTGTCGTGCACGTAGGCGATCTTCTTGCTCTTGAGGCTCTCGAGGATGAACTTGCTGGTGAGGGCCGCCTGGGCGTCGTCCTTGGCGACCGTGCGGAAGAACATGGGGTTGACGCCGGCCGCGGTCAGCGAGGGCGTGGTGGCGGTGGGCGACATCAGGATGATGTGCTCCTTGTTGTAGTAGGGCAGGGCGACCTTGGTCGGGCCGGAGCAGATGTGGCCCATGACGACGTCGGCATCCTCGCTGATGAGCTTGGTGGCCGCGTTGGAGGCGAGGTCGTTCTTGCACTGGTCGTCTTCGGCCAGCAGCTGGATCTTCATGCCGAGCACGCCGCCGCTGGCGTTCACCTTCTCGGACACGATCTTGGCCGCGTTCAGGGTGGGCATGCCGTAGGAGGCAAGACCGCCAGTGTGGGCGCCGGGCACGCCGATTTTGATGGTGTCTTTGGCCTGGGCGGGACAGGCGAGGGCGACGGCCGCAACGAGGGCCGCTGCGCAGATGGCAAAGCGTTTCATAGTTCCCCCTGGGAGAAGGTTGGATATTCGCGTGGACGGCCCCGGCGCCGGCGTGAAAAGACCATGCCGGCAAGGGCCTGCTGTAGAGTGATCTTAATCTTATGCCTGCCGGAATGGCCAATGTCAATGTGTGGCGCTAGGGACTTTGCAGATATTCGAAAGACTGGCCTAGGGGCTTCTCAGTTTGTTCCGAAAGGGGGCAGAGGGTTGCGGCGCGTGTCCCGTGCGGCGCTCTGCCGCAAGCCGTCCCTGCATGTCGCTGAAGAGCCCCTGCACGAAGCCTGGATGCCGTGGCCTTCAGTTCCGGTGCCGGCGGGCAGGATCGTCTCCCTGCGGCAGGATGCGCGCCAGGGCTGAGCGGGCGTCCAGGCGCTGGAGGCCGCGCAGGCGGAGGAGGTAGCAGGCGGCGCTGAAGGTCATGGCCGCAATGTAGCCTGTCCAGAAGCCGGGCGCGCCCATGGCGGGGACAAGGAGGTCCGTGCGCCCGAGGAGAAAGCCGAGCGGGAGTCCCAGCCCCCCGCAGGCCGCAAGGCTCGTCAGGAAGACGGTGCGGGTGTCGTTCCAGCCCCGCAGGGCGCCTGCGCCTATGCACTGGAGCGAGTCGCAGGCGAGGTAGCCGGCGCAGAAGAGGAGCAGGCTTGCGGCCACGGCCTGGCTGGCTGCGTCCGTGGTGTAGGCCGAGACGATTTCCCTGCGGAAGGCGAGGGTTGCCAGCATGGCGGCCAGGGCCAGCATCAGCCCCAGGGCAAGGGCCGTGCGGGATGCGGTCCGTGCCCGCAGGGGCCTGCCCGCGCCGAGTTCCCTGCCCACGCGTATGGTGGCCGTCATGGAGATGGAGAGCGGCACGGCGAAGAGCACGTTGCCGTAGCTCATGGCGATCTGGTGGCCTGCCACGGCCGTGGTGCCGAAGGGCGCAAGCAGGATGGCCGTGAGGGCGAAGAGGCTGCACTCGACGCAGAGCGCCAGGGCGTTGGGACCGCCGATGCGCAGGAGGCGGCGGACAAGGGCCGGGTCGAAGACGGGATCCTCCCTGCGCGGAGAGAAGGGCCGGAGGGCGGAAAGCTGCCTGTCGAAGAGCATGCAGCCAAGCATGGCAAGCGCCATGAACCAGTAGCAGGCCGCCGTGGCGACGCCGCATCCCATGGCGCCGAGCTGGGGCATGCCAAGGCGCCCGTAGATGAAGGCGTAGTTCAGGGGGACATTGAGGGCAAGGCAGGCAAGGCCGATGGCCATGGCCGGCCTGGTCCGGGCAAAGGCTTCGAAGAGGGATCGCAGGCAGATGAAGAGCAGAAAGCCCGGAAGTCCCGGAATCAGGGCCCTGAGGTAGGCGCAGGCCTGCGCGGCGAGCCCGGCTTCGAGTCCGAAGGCGTCGAGACGGGAGGCGAGGAGCCAGAGCGGGATGCCGATGGCAAGGGAAAGGGCGAGGGCCAGCAGCACGCCCTGGCGGAAAAGGTGGGCGCAGTCCCCAGGCCTGCGGGCGCCTGCCAGCTGCGCTCCCATGCCTGGCAGGGCCAGCAGGCAGCCTATGGCCAGCAGCATGGCCGGCGCCCAGACGGAGCCGGCCACGGCCACGGCCGCCATGGAGGACGCGCTGTAGTGTCCCGTCATGACCGTGTCCACGAAGTTCATGCCGATCTGGGAGAGCTGGGCAATGAAGATGGGTAGGCCTATGCCGAGGATGCGGCGCGCTTCGCGCAGGAAGGGGGCCAATGCCGAGCCCGATGCCATGCCGGGTGCCGTGCCGGGATCTTGGCTCAGTTCCTGCGGGGGACGGGATTGGCCCATCCCCGGCGGGCTATCTCGGCAGCCGCCTTTTCGCAGAAGACGGGAAGGCCCGCTTGGGCGCCAGGCGTCATCTCCAGGGACATGCGGCTGAAGTCGAAGGGCTCGAAGCCCACGACGAAGGCCTCGGGACGGCGGCCCATGAGCTCGCAGCGCAGGAGCAGGTCCACGAGGTCCGTCTCGTGGGTGGAGTCGTGGAAGCTGGCCGACTTGCGCATGTCTTCGTTCTCGAGCAGATAGACGGTGCCGGGCGCGCACTGGCCGCGGACGATGTCGAGAACGACCACGCGGCCGTAGTCCAGCAGCAGGGGCATGAGGCCCATGCCCTGGGTGCCGCCGTCCACGAAGTCGACGCCCTCGGGCCAGATCCAGCCGTCCCTGAGGCATTCCATGGCGCGTACGCCAAAGGCTTCGTCGGTGAGCAGGGTGTTGCCGACGCCGAGTATGCAGAGGCTTGTGTCGAGGGGCATGGCTTGCTCCTTGCAGGCTTGGGGCCGCGCAGGCCAGGAGGCCGCAGGGCCGGAAAAAGAAAGCAGGCGGGGCTGGCCGTGCCAGTCCCGCCTGGAATAGGGTCAGAGTTGAGTGCCTAGAGCACCTTGAACTTGTGGACTTCGTTGGTCTCGCCGTCGATCACGTGCACGGCGCAGGCGATGCAGGGATCGAAGGAGTGGATGGTGCGCAGGATTTCCACCGGGCGCTTGGGATCGGCGATGGGCGTGTTGATGAGGGCTTCCTCGAAGGGTCCCAGGACGTGCTTGGCGTCGCGGGGGCCGCCGTTCCACGTGGTGGGCACGACGAGCTGGAAGTTGCCGACGCGGCCCTTCTCGATGCGGATCCAGTGGGAGAGGCCACCGCGGGGGGCTTCAACGAAGCCGGCACCCTGGGATTCGGCGGGCACGTCGTGGTCGGCCACGATCTGCTGGTTGCGGCTGATGCTCTCCCTGAAAGCCTCGATCATGGACGGCATCTTGTTGGCCACGGCCAGGGTCTGAATGCCGCGGGCGCCGGTGCGGCCCAGGGTCGAGAAGAGGGCTTCGGGGCCGACGCCGAGGGTCTTGAGGACATAGTCCACGAGCGGGACGATGTCGGGGTTGCCGGCAACGTAGTTGACCAGGACGTTGGCCAGGGGGCCGACTTCCGTGGGATGGTCCTCGTAGCGGGGGGCCTTGAGCCAGGAGTAGCGGTCCGTGTCGCCCATGGCGGTGAACTTGGGCTCGGTCTTCTCGTCGAAGGGATGGTCGGCCTGCTCGCCGTTGTACCAGCTGTGGCGGATGTGCTCCTTGATCTTGGCGGGATCGAAGTCGACCAGCTTGAGCTCGCGGTTGTAGATGACGCCGGGCTTGAGCCAGCGGCTGTTGAGGTCGCGCTCGCCGCCGGGGGCCGGGAAGTCGCCCATGCTGAGGAAGTCGTGGGTGCCGCCGATGCCGGCCCAGTCCTTGTAGGCGCCTGCCACGAGGAGCAGGTCGGGGATGTAGACTTCCTTCACGAAGGCTGCCGTCTTCGCCGCGAGTTCCTCGAATTCCTTGATGCGCTCTTCCTTGAGGGCGTCGTAGCAGGTCACGCCGCCGTGGACGAGGAACTGGGGATGCGGATTCTTGCCGCCGAAGACGGCCATGCCGCGGGCGGCTTCGACCTGCATCTCGAGGGCCTGCAGGTAGTGGGCCGTGGCGACCAGGTTGGCTTCGGGCTCAAGGTAGTAGGCATCGTGCCCGCCGAGGAAGTAGGCGTTGGTGAAGGGGCCGAGCTGGCCGCTCTCCACGAAGGCTTTCAGCTTGTCCTGGACGGCCTTGAGGTCTTCGCCGCGGCATTTGCGCGGGGAGATGGACTCGGCGATGGAGGCGGCCTTGTAGGGATCAGCCTTGAGGGCGCTCACGACGTCGACGAAGTCAAGCGCGTGCAGGTGGTAGAAGTGCACGATGTGGTCGTGCATGTACAGCTGCGCGAGCACGAGGTTGCGGATGTGCGTGGCGTTGTCCGGGATGCGGAAGCTGTTGTCGGCGTTGTAGACGGCGTCTTCCAGGGCGCGGGTCGAGGCCAGGGCGTGTGTGTAGGTGCACACGCCGCAGGTGCGCTGCGTGAAGTGCTGCACGTCGCGCGGGTCGCGGCCTTTGAGGATGAGCTCGAGACCGCGGAAGAGGGTGCCGCAGCTGCGGGCGTCCTTGACCTTGCCGTTCTCCACTTCCACTTCGATGCGGAGGTGGCCTTCAATGCGGGTCAGCGGATCGACGACAACGGGTCCGCTGTAGTTGCTCATAGGTGTTTTCATCGTAGGTCCTCCTAGTTCTGGTAGAACGGACTCAGTTCATCCCAGAACCCGGGCTCGCTGCAGCCGATGCAGGGATGGCCGGCGCCGACAGGCCAGTTGGTCTGGTTGAAGAGGGCCTTGGGACAGTTGTTGTACGTGCTCGGCCCCTTGCAGCCGAGGTCGTAGAGACACCATCCGTTGCGGGCTTCTTCGGAGTTGAAGGACGGGGCGAATTCGCCGGCGTCGAAGTGCTTCTTGCGCTCGCACTGCTCGTGGATGGTCTTGCCGTAGAACATGGTCGGACGGTTGTACTCGTCAAGATCGATGGGCTTGCCGGTGAGGTAGGCGACGAGGGTGCCGACGAGGTTGAGAGGGTTGGGCGGGCAGCCGGGGATGCAGACGGCCTTCACGCCCAGGTCGGCGCACACTTCGTTGACGCCCTTGGCCTGGGTCGGATTGGGTTTCGCGGCCTGCACGCCGCCGTAGGCGGAACAGGTGCCCATGCAGACGGTCAGCTTCGCTTTGGGAACGATGCGACGGACGGTCTCGAGCATGGTGTGGCCCGCTATGTAGCCGAATTTGCCGTTGTCGGCAGTGGGAATGGCGCCTTCGACCACGCAGACGAAGCCGTCGGGATTGGAGACAGCCTGCTCGAGGGCCGCTTCAGCGGCTTCGCCGGCCGCGGCCATGATGGTCTCGTGGTAGTCGAGGGAGATGGTGTCAAGGATGAGAGGGCCGATGAGGGGGTTGACCGTGCGCAGAAGCGCTTCGGAGCAGCCGGTGCATTCGGCTTCGTGAAGGTAGACGACAGAGGGGCGTTTCCCAGTCAGAGCGGCGGCAACATCAGTCGCAAAGGCAGGGCCGAAGCCCATGGTGACTGCCACTGCGGTGCAGAACTTCATGAAGTCACGGCGGTTGACGCCGCTGGCCTCGAGTTCTTTCTCTCCGCGTTGCCTGCCGAGTCCCACGGCAATTCGCATATGTGAGCCTCCTGAAGAAGTGGTGTGGCGATTAGCCAAACAGTGCTGATCCTGATCTGCCGGGGCGTTGCCCGCACGGGGAAGGAACGCCTCAGGCAGCTGCCTGATTGTCAGAACCGGAACTGTCGCTAGCGTACCTCTGATATAACCCAAGGTCAACACGGGTGCGCAGGCGCAAAGGGTTCTCCGCAGGTCTGGCCGACCCGTCCTCCGGGCGGGGCTTCAGGCCCCTGCGGGCAAAAAGAAAGGGGCGGGCCAAGGGCCCGCCCCGCTTCGTTTCTGAAAGGGGTGTCTAGTTGAACCAGCCAGCCTCGAAGACCTCGCGCTTGTCTTCGGGATCCACGGGCGGCGCCTTGTAGATGCCGGAGCAGTCGATGTTCATCTTGGGCAGCATCTCGCCGGAGAGGGCCAGCATGCGCCAGGCGCCGATGAGCACGTTGCTCTTGGCGGTCTCGGCCTGCGAGGAGGAGTTGAAGAGCTCGTTCTCGGAGTCGAGCACGTCCAGCAGGGTGCGCTGGCCGATGAGGAACTGCTCGTTGTAGGCGTTGAGGGTGAACTTGTTGTACTCCATGGCCTGGGCGTAGTGCTTGTACTGCTCCTGGGCGGAGATGTAGTTGCTCCAGGTCGTGTCGATGTCCAGCTTCAGATCGTCGATGAAGTTGTAGTAGACCTGGCGGGCCTGGCGTATGCGGGCCGAGCCGGCCTTGTACTCCGCCACGTCCGCGCCGGAGTTGAAGATGTTCCAGCGCAGGGTGAAGAGCACGTCGAAGCTGTAGGTCCAGCGGTCGGTGCCGCCGGCGCGGTCGGTGTAGCTGGGGCCGGCCTCGAAGTTGATGGTCGGGAAGAAGGCCGCGCGGGAGAGCTCGCGGTTGGCCGTCTGGACCCTGATGTCCTTCATGTACGCCTCGAGCTTGGGATTGCTCTTGAGGGCGTCGTCGAAGAGGGTCTTGGTGTCCTTGTAGATCACGGGCGGCATGCTCACGGGCTCGAGCGGGGCGCTGGCGGGCAGGCCCGTGAGGCGGGTGAAGGTGTCCTCGGCCACGCGCAGGTTGTCCTTGTACTCCTCGAGGGTGGACATGGCGCGCTGGTAGCGGGACTGGGCCTGGCTTTCGTCGGCCTTGGTGTCGGCGCCCACGCTGGCGCGGTCTTCGGACTGGGCGAGGATTTTCTTGTGGATCTCCACGTTGTCCTCGGCCAGCTGCAGGAGGTGGCGGCAGCGCAGGAGGTTGATGTGCGCGATGATGCCGTCGAGGGAGAGCGACGTGGCGTTGTCGAAGACCCGGTGCTTGACGGAGTCCAGTGTGGCCTGGGCCGCGCGCACGCGGCTCCTGGTGGCGAAGCCGTCCCAGATGGGCTGGACGAGCTTGGCGGAGAGGCGCACCTGACCCCAGTACTGGTCGTCGAGATCGTAGGCGCGGGTGGTGGAGTCGCTGAGCATGCCCCAGCCGGTGGATGCCTCCACGTCGACCCTCGGGCCGAAGCCCGCGCGTGCGCGGTCAAGCTCGTGCTCAAGCACGCTGCGGTTTTCCTGGATGCCACGCAGCGTCCTGTGAATTCGCATCACCCCGTAGACCGTGTCCTCAACTTTGATGTGCGCTCCGGGCGCAGGGGGCGGAGGGAAGTGCTTGTTCGCGAGTCGCTCTGCCTGGCTCGGCACGGGGACAAGGAGGAGAGTCGCAAGGAGAAGAGCTGTTTTTTTCATGGCTAAACCGCTTTAATAATTGTCGTTGAGCTTAGAGGTGAACTGGAAGCCTGAGATGACTGACCGCTAAAATCCTAGCGCCATAGGAAAGGAGATGTCAAACCTTCTGCCCGAATTGCGGCGTGCAGATCGGGCGGTGCGGTTGCAGGGAACCCTTTCTTACTCATCCTTTTTCGGCTGATTAGCAAGGAGCTTTAGGGTCTGAGCAAAAAAAAAACCGGAGCTCCCCAGTCCTGCCAGTCCTGGCCAGTTTTGGTCAGTTCAAGCTGGCGCCGGGAAGGGCGCTCCAGGCGCAGGAGGCGATGACCCGTCCTGCGGGATGCCGGGCGCTGGCCTCGAGGACGCGATGATCCTCGAAGATGTAGAGCGCCTCCTGGCTGATGCGGGGGATGTCCTGGGAGAGTTCCGCGTAGCCGAGCAGGAGGGCGTAGGCCGAGCCGAAGTGGCCTGCGACCAGCACGCCGTCGCCAAGTTCCGCCACGCAGGCCGCCACTCTGGCGCGCAGCTCGTCCATGGACTCTCCGCCGCTGGCCTGGAATCGTCGCACGTCGGCGAAGCGGCGCTCCCACTCGCCGGGAAAGCGGGCCTCGATCTGGGCTCTGGAGAGCCCCTCCCAGAGGCCGTAGTCCTGCTCCTGCAGCCGGCCATCCAGCACAATGCGCTCCGGATCGTCCGGCAGGCCGCATGCGCTTCCGCCAAGAGCCGAGGCGACGATGGTCGCCGTCTCGACGGCCCTGGAAAGCGGGGAGGAGACGAGGCCCGCAAAGCGCAGGGGATGGCCGGCCAGACGGAAGTGCTCCCTGATGCAGGCAGCGGTTCTGCCTGCCTGGGCGCGTCCGCGTACATTGAGGGGAACGTCGGTGCGGCCCTGGAAAAGCTGGGCCTGGTTCCAGTCCGTTTCGCCGTGGCGGATGAAGTAGATGTGGCGGGGCATGGGGGCTTGTCACGGTATTTGCAACGGGCCCAGGCTAGCGGCAGCCGGGCCTGCGCGCCACAACGATGCTTGAGTTCTGGCCTCCGAAGCCGAGGGAGTTGGACATAGCGCAGAAGAGGCCGGCTTCGCGGGCCTCGTTGGCGACGATGTTCAACCGGCACTCGGGATCGGGCTGGTCGTAGTTGATGTTGGGCGGCAGCAGTCCCGTCTGCATGGCCTTGATGCAGGCGATGACTTCGGTGATGCCGCCGGCGCCCATGAGGTGGCCCGTGGCTCCCTTGGTGGAGCTGATGGGCGGAGCGCCGGGCCCGTCGCCGAAGACGCTGTGGATGGCCGCCGTCTCCGCCACGTCGCCGGCGTGGGTCGAGGTGCCGTGGGCGTTGACGTAGCCTATGTCCGACGGAATGAGGCCGGCCCGGGCAAGCGCCAGGCGCATGCATTCGGCGGCGCCTCCGCCGTCGGGCCTGGGGGAGGTGATGTGGTAGGCGTCGTGGGTGTTGGCGCAGCCGGCCAGCACGGCGTAGGGCCTGGCGCCTCGGCGCTGGGCGTGCTCCTCGGTTTCGAGCACGATGGCTCCGCCGCCTTCGCCGATGACGAAACCGTCGCGGGCGAGGTCGAAGGGGCGGCAGGCGTGCGCGGGATCGGCGTTGTTGCGCGAGAGGGCCTTGGCCTGGGCGAGGCTCTGCATGATGACCGGATTCACGGCCGACTCGCCGGCCGCGCAGACGGCGCAGTCGAGCTCGCCGGACCTGAGGAGCATGGCTGCCGTCATGATGGCGTCGCCGCCTGAGGAGCAGGCGGTGTTGACGGTGAGGCTGGCGCCGTGGAAGCCGTAGCGCATGGCAATGAGGCAGGCGGCCATGTTCCCGAGCACCATGGGCACGAGCCTGGGGCTGGCCTTGTGGATCTCGCCCTGCGCAATTCTGGCCTGGGTATCCGCCAGAAGCGCCATGCCGTCGAGGGCCGTGCCCATGACGACGCCCGTGCGCTCCGCGTTGAAGCCGGGCTTGATGCCCGCATCCTGCAGGGCCTCCTCGGCCGCCGCGAAGGCGAACTGGGAGAAGAGATCCATGTTGCGGCCAAGGGTCCTGCACACCTCCTCGCTGAGCGCAAGGCCGTGCACTTCGGCCGCGATGCGGACAGGGCTGCCTGCGGGATCGAATCGGGTGACGGGTCCGACGCCGCAGCGCCCTTCGAGGAGGGCTTGCCAGTAGGCGTCGCAGCCGATGCCGATGGGGGTGACGGCCCCCATGCCGGTGATGACCAGAGTGGTGTTAGGCATATGCTTCTAGGCTGGCGCCGGATCCATCCTGCGGGGCTGCATCCGGCGCCTGGCGGTCTAGGCCTTGGCTATGGCCTGCTCGAGATCGTCGATGATGTCGGCGGGATCTTCCAGACCGACGGAGAGGCGCACCATGCCTGGCGTGATGCCGCAGTCGGCGAGCTGCTCGTCGGTGAGCTGGCGGTGCGTGGAGGAGGCCGGATGGAGCACGCAGGTGCGGATGTCGGCCACATGGACCTCGAGCGTGATCATCCTGAGCGAGTCGATGAAGCGTGCGCCGGCCTCGCGGCCGTCCTTGAGGGAGAAGGAGATGACGCCGGCAACGCCCCTGGGCAGGTACTTCTGGGCCAGGGCATGTTCCGGGCTGGACGCGAGGCCCGGGTAGTTCACGAACTCGATCTTCGGGTGCTTCTCTAGGAAGGCCGCGACCTTCTCGGCGCTGCGGCAGTGGCGCTCCATGCGCACGGGCAGGGTCTGGATGCCGAGATTGACGTAGAAGGCGCCCTGGGCGGTCTGGCAGCAGCCCAGATCGCGCATGATCTGGGCGCGGGCCTTGACGATGAAGGCCGCCTTGCCGAAGTCTCTGACGTAGACCGTGCCGTGGTAGGAGTCGTCAGGTTCGGTGAATTCGGGGAAATTGCCGTTCGTCCAGTCGAAATTGCCGCTGTCGACGACGATGCCGCCCACCTGCACGGCGTGGCCGTCCAGGTACTTGGTGGTGGAGTGCACGACGATGTCGGCGCCCCATTCGAAGGGTCGGCAGAGATAGGGAGTGGCGAAGGTGTTGTCCACGATAAGCGGAACCTTGTGGGCGTGGGCGAGCTTCGCGAAGCGCTCAATGTCGAAGACCGTGAGGGCGGGGTTGGCGATGGTTTCTCCGAAGACGCACTTCGTGCTGGGCCGGAAGGCCTTCTCCAGCTCCTCGCTGGGGGCGTTCTGGTCCACGAAGGTGACGTCGATGCCGAAGCGCTTGAGGGTGACGCCGAGCAGGTTGAAGGTGCCGCCGTAGATGGAGGAGCTCGCCACGAGGTGGTCTCCGGCCTTGCAGATGGTGAGGATGGCCGTCAGGGAGGCCGCCTGGCCGGAAGAGGTGGCGAGGGCGCCGACGCCGCCTTCAAGCTCCGCCACCTTGCGCTCGACGGCGTCCACGGTGGGGTTGCCGAGCCTCGAGTAGAAGAAGCCGGCTTCGGTCAGATCGAAGAGCTTGGCCACTTCGGCCGTGGAGGTGTAGCGGAAGGTGGTGGACTGGGCTATGGGCAGGGCGCACGGCTCGCCGTTCTTGGGTTCGTAGCCGGCGTGGATGCATTGCGATTCGAGCTTCATCTGTCGTTCCTCAGGCGCCGTTCCCGCAGGCGGGCGCCGTTCTCAGAGTTGCTGCCGGACACAGGGAGCAGGGCCCCTGCACCGGTGCGGAGCGTGGCGACATGTGCCTGCCAGCGCTCGTGAAAAAAATATTTTCTGCCGCAGAGCCTTGACCCGTCAAGGTTTTTTTGGCCGGCTGGCCTGCCTGCCGGGGTGGCTGCACAATGTCCTTGGCCAGCTCCGCTCCGGGCAGCTTAGGAGCCGCAGTCGGCGGGATCGCCCCGCAGCTTGTCCAGAGCGTGTCCTAGGGCAGGCAGGATGGCTTCGAGATTTTCGGCCACGGCCTTGCGGCTGCCCGGCAGGTTGACGACGATGCTCTGGCCGACGACGCCGGCCATGGCCCTGCTGATGGCGCCCTTGGGCGTCTTGGCGAGGCTCGCCTGCATCATGGCCTGGACGAAGCCGGGCAGGGGGTAGTCGAGGACGAGTCTGGTGGCCTCGGGTGTCACGTCTCTCGGGGCAACGCCGGTGCCGCCCGTGGTGACGATGAGGTCGTAGCCCTCAACCAGGGCGAGGCTTGTCAAAAGCCCCCGCAGGGCGTTGCGGCTGTCGGGCAGGAGGAAGCCCTGGGCATAGCACAGGCCGAGGCTCTGGCGCACCATGGCCTCGATGGCGGGGCCGCTGGCGTCTTCGCGCAGGCCGCAGTAGCCTTTGTCGGAGAGCGTGACCCAGGCTAGCGCGACGCCATTCTTGAGGGGCGTGAGGTCGATGGCGCCGACCGGCAGGTCCACGCATGCCGTCGCCAGCGGGCAGAGCAGGCTGTGGACGCCGGTCCGGGCGGGCAGATGGGCGTGGCCGGTCACCCGGAGCAGCTCAGTGCCCGATTCGTCGTAGAGGCCCGTGCCGACGGGCATGAGGGGAAGCGCCGAAGGCGGGCAGGCCGAGCCCTGGCGCAGCGGGGCGAGGGTGTGGGCCGCCACGCCGGCAAGCTTGTCGGCGGCGAGCGGCATGGTGGACCCTGCAGGGCAGGCCTTCAACTGGACGGTGAGCATGGGGGCCCCCTTATGAGCTGGACGTTGCGTTCCGCCTTGGCGCGCAGGCCGCAGGCGGTACCGCCTTTCTTGTACCTTGAAGAAAGATCGCTGCCAAGCGCCCTCAGCTCTCGCTTTCTCGCTTGGCCCGCCCCCTGCCAGGCAAGGGCAAGACGGAGGCAGGGCGCAAAAAAGGGAGGAGGGGGAACCCCCTCCTCCCGGGATGTCTTAGGCGGGACGGGCGTGAACCGCGTTCCGCGCGTTGTCTGCTAGAGGGCCGCGGTGTAGATGTCGGCGACGGCCTTGTCGGTCATCCTGCGCGGGTTGGTGAGGCCGCAGGCGTCCTTCTGGGCGTTGGCGGTCATGGTCGGGATGTCCTCGGCCTTGACTTCGACGCCGTAGCGCTTGCCGAGCTCGATGAGGCCGGCCGGGATGCCCACGTC
>JAEEGI010003409.1_pt1 | contig 37920 bp, 28 predicted proteins | sample 8958751 | NCBI WGS metagenome assembly JAEEGI01 (sample SAMN16246545, study PRJNA631951) | gut metagenome | biome: gut microbiome; feature: rumen; material: KS-attached | host: Bos | place: Iran: Karaj | collected 2018-10 | reverse complement strand
ATGTCGGATTGATTTTTGAATTGATTTGATTGGATTTTTGTCAGTTTTTGAGGGCGCATAGCGAGCTATGTAACCGAGAAAAGTGGCAAAAAGACTTCAAATCAAACAAAAAGCAACCGAAATGAAAAAAAATGGTAGTGAACTAAAAAACAGAATTTTTAGAACCTACCTTAACTCCTCGGAGAAATTATTTTCCGTGGTGTTCGCTTGAAACAGTAAGTTGCTTGCGGCCCTTCTTGCGACGAGCAGAAAGAACGCGGCGACCATTCTTGGTCTGCATACGCAGGCGGAAACCATGCTTGTTGATGCGCTTGCGATTGTGGGGTTGGAATGTTCTTTTCATTGTTATCTAAGTATTTGTTTTAGTTTTTTATTGCTAAAAGTCACTCTTGTTCTTGCTCGGAACAAAGATTCGCTTGCTTCAAAGATAGACAAACAATCAGCTCAAAAGTGCATCCTTTCGAGCTTTCATAAGTTGGAAAATCCTCAAAACGGCGTGCAAAATTAGTGATTTTAAATAAATTGACAAAAGTTTTTAAGGATTTTACACTACTTTTTTTGTCATTTTATGAAAAAAGAGTAATTTTGCACTCGAATTCAACGAGTTGAAAGTCAATTATTTTTTTATAAACAAGAAAACAAGAGCTAAACATGTTAGCAGGAGACATTAAGAAAAACGTATGTTTGCGCATTGATGGCAGAATCTATGTCGTTATCGACTTCTTGCACGTCAAGCCAGGAAAAGGAAACACAGTGATGAGAACTAAGCTTCGCGATGTGCAGGACGGTCGTGTGCTCGAGCGCACTTGGATTGTCAGCGCAAAGCTTGAAGATGTTCAGGTTGACCACCGCCAGTTCCAGTTCCTTTATAAGGAAGGCGAGGACCTCGTGTTCATGAACAACGAGACTTTCGAGCAAGTGAACATTCCAGCAGCTGTCATCGAAGGTGTTGACTTCCTCAAGGAAGGCGAAAACGTGATGGCAACTATCGATGCTGCAACAGATACCATCCTCACTGTGGAAATCCCTGTCAAGGTTGTTCTCAAGGTGACTTACACTGAACCTGGACTCAAGGGCGACACAGCTACCAATGCAACCAAGCCAGCTACAGTGGAGACAGGCGCAGAAATCCGCGTTCCTCTCTTCATCAACGAAGGCGATATGATTGAAGTTGACACTCGTGACGGTTCTTACGTCACTCGCAAGTAATCCCCTCGGATTCAAATCATACAAAGTGGAAGCCATGCAACACGTTCTGTTGTATGGCTTCCACTTTTTTGTGCATTAACCATTCAAATTGGTTATCTGCTATTTTTTGTAGTTCTTGCCGAACAGGTCTGAATGAGAGCCTGTGTTTACAAGTACAAGCACAAGTTCTTGGTTGTGTATCTCCCAGATGAGTAACCAGTTTGGCTGAATGTGACATTCCCACTGTCCCTTACGGTCGCCTTTCAGAATATGAGCATGGTACTTTTCTTCGAGTGGCTTACCATCGAGCAATTTTCTTACAACTGCCCATAGTTCATCCATTGGCAGACCACGACGCTTACAGAGCTTCAAGTTCTGCTTGCACTCGTTGGTAATACGAAGATTGTATTTTGTACTCATCCTTCTATCTCTTTGATGAGGTCATCAAGGCTGTCGTATTCACATACTCGCCCTTCGTCAAGGTCACGAAGTGAACGTTCGTATGAGGATAATCGCTGACGACGGGGAACTGTGATTTTGCCCACACCGCGAATCAGGGAAATGGCTCGCTTGATGTCCTTTAGCATCGACATGTCTTCGATGGTTACCAAAATTTGTCCTTGCGCAGGAATTTGAGTTGTATTTGCCATAGTTGTTATTTTTAACACAATTTCTAATTGGCTACAAATTTACTATTTATTTCTGATATAATCGAAGATTTCCAAGTCTATCTACTTTTTTTCAAGCAAACTCCCTCGCACATCCCTTCAAAACATCTCAGCGATTTCTTTGATTTATTGGAATCGTTCCTTCGATTAAACTGAATCGATCCTTTGATTCTACTGAAATGCTGAGCCCTCAACGTTGTTATGGCGAGCCCTCGTTATCGCAACGCCGAGCGCTCGCCGTTTCGATAACGAGCCCTCGGCAACTAGTTGAATTCAAAGGAACGCTTTAGTCAGTCCCCACATTCGCTACGGTAAATTCCCTCGTGCACTTCAATAAATCCTCACATGCGCTTTAGTCAATCCCCTAAAGCACTTCTTTATTTGGAGCAGATATTCGACGTTTTTCTTATAATGCGTTGTGCTTTTCGCAGCGTTTCTCGACAGATTGTCTCTATTTTTCCGTTTTGGAAAACTAAAAATCGCAAAAACGGCTGAAATACAAGTTTTTTGTTGTATCTTTGCAAGTTGAATTAGTGTGCAGTCTAACGACTGACTGTTGATAAAGCAGGTTGAGGTAAGAATAAAAGATGGGTCTCATCAAAAAACTTGACATATATGTTCTGAAGAACTTCATTCCGATGTTGCTGGGCACCTTCGTGATCAGTCTGTTCGTCGTAATGATGCAGTTCCTTTGGAAATATGTGGACGACCTGGTGGGAAAGGGCTTGGAACTGACTGTCCTTGCCCAGTTCTTCTTCTATGCCTCCGAAACACTCATTTCGCTGGCACTGCCTATTGCCATCCTGCTGGCATCCCTCATATCGTTCGGAAACATGGGCGAGCGTCTGGAGCTGTTGGCTATCAAGGCGGCAGGCATTTCGCTGGTACGCACCATGCGCCCTCTGGCGATTTTGATGGTGATTCTCACGGTGTGGAGCTACCATGTGCAGAATGTGGTGGCGCCTAATGCACAGAAGCAGTTGATGTCGTTGCTTTTCTCCATTCGTCAGAAGTCGCCTGAGTTGGATATTCCCGAAGGTGTGTTCTACGATGGGGTGCAGGGCATGAATCTCTATGTGAACCACAAGAATAAGGAGACGGGTATGCTCTACAACTGCATTATCTACAATATGCGCGATGGTGTGAACAATGCCCACATCATTCTTTCCGATTCGGGAAAATTGGAGACGAGTGCCGACAAGCAGCATTTGCTCTTGCACCTCTATAACGGTGAACAGTTTGAGAATCTGCGAAACAATGCCTTGCAGACGAACAATGTGCCGTATCGACGCGAGACTTTTGTGGAGAAGCATTTCATCATCGACTTCGACCAAAACTTCGAGATGAGTGATGCCGATTTCTCCAATTCAGCTCGTACGAAGAGTATTGACAAACTGGAAACGGGTATCGACTCGCTTAATCAGTTGATTGATAGCACTTCGCATGCTTTTGCCAATGATATGCAGCGCGGCACGCTCTATGTGCCAAACTACTCGCCTGCGCCTAACGTGCAGAACGAGTTGCACAAGCAAGAGGCGGCGAAGGCTGCTAAAGCGAAGGCGTTGAAGAAGGAAGAAGATGGGAAGAAAGAGGTGGTGAATATCGACACGCTTTTCTCCCATCTCACGAATATGCAGCGCATGAATGTGGTGCAACGAGCCTTGCAGAAGGTGAATTTGGCGAATCTCGACATGGAGTTCAAGGTGGAGGTGATGTATCAATATGGGCGCGAGCAACGAATGCACAAGATTCAGATTTGGCAGAAAATCACGCTTGCCTTGGCATGCCTTGTTTTCTTCTTTATCGGTGCACCGCTTGGTGCCATCATCCGCAAGGGAGGTTTGGGAATGCCTGTGGTGGTGGCTGTGATTATCTTCATCTTCTACTACATCATCAACACCTTGGGCTACAACTTGGCATACGCTGGAACCATTCCGCCGGTGGTGGGCATGTGGGTGAGTACCTTGGTGCTGGCACCAATTGGCGCTTTCCTGACGGTTAAGTCCAACAACGACTCGGTGGTGTTCAATATGGACGCTTATCGCAATTTCTTCCGCAAGTTATGGGGAATCCGTACCAAGCGCCATATTACGCGCAAGGAAGTGATTATCAACGACCCTAACTATGGGGAGATGGCTACATTGCTCGACCGCATCGTGGAAGACTGCAAGGTGTATCGAAAGACGAAGCATCTGGGACGATTCCCGAACTATATGCATGTGTATTTCCGTCAAGAGCGTGACGAGTCGATTCAGGAAATCAGCGACCGATTGGAATATTGCGTGGATGCTCTTTCCAATAGTAAGGACCGCATCGTGTTGCGCGACTTGAATGCCTTTCCTGTACTCGACACGCATTCGCATACAGCCCCATTCCAACGGAAGAATTGGAACATTGTGGCAGGTGTTTTATTCCCTGTGGGTGTCTTTCTGATTTTCCGTATGGCACGATTCCGCCGCCGCTTGAGTAAGGATTTGAAACAAATCATCAAGTCGGGCGAAAAGATGGCTGTAAGATGCCGAGAACTACAATCCTAAATTATTTAAGATAATTAATTTAACAGAATGGATAAAGTTAAGTTTGCAACGATAGAAGCAGCGCTTGAAGACTTCAAGCAAGGCAAGTTCGTCATCGTGGTGGATGATGAAGACCGTGAGAACGAAGGCGATTTCATCACTGCCGCTGAAATGATTACGCCAGAGAAGGTGAACTTCATGCTGCGTGAGGGTAGGGGTGTGCTTTGTGCGCCTATCACCATTTCCCGTGCTCGTGAATTGGAATTGCAGCATCAAGTGGAGGAAAACACGTCGATGCTGGGGACTCCTTTCACGGTGACTGTTGACAAATTGGAGGGTTGCACGACGGGTGTTTCTGCTCACGACCGCGCTGAAACCATCCGTGCGTTGGCTGACCCAAATTCCAAACCATCCGACTTTGGTCGCCCAGGACATATCAACCCACTTTATGCTCAAGATAACGGTGTGTTACGTCGCGCAGGCCACACGGAGGCAGCCATCGATTTGGCACGTCTTTCGGGACTTCGTCCTGCTGCTGCCCTCATCGAAATTCTGAATCCTGACGGTACGATGGCTCGCATGCCAGAATTGCTGAAAATAGCCGATGAATTCGGTCTAAAAATCATTCAGATTAAAGATTTGATTGCTTTCCGTCTGGAAAAGGAAAGCCTTGTGGAAAAAGGTCAGGAAGCTGATCTCCCTACGGACTATGGACACTTCCATATCATTCCTTTCCGTCAGAAAAGCAACGGTTTGGAGCATGTGGCTCTTTTGAAGGGCGAATGGACAAAGGACGAACCAATCCTTGTGCGCATGCACTCCAGTTGTGCTACAGGTGACATTTTTGGTTCGAAGCGTTGCGATTGTGGTGAGCAGTTGCATCGTTCCATGCAGATGATAGAGAAGGAAGGAAAAGGGCTGATTGTTTATCTCATGCAGGAAGGACGTGGCATCGGGTTGATGAACAAGATAGCTGCATACGTGTTGCAAGAACAAGGACTCGATACCGTGGATGCCAACATCCATTTGGGTTTTGACCCCGACTTGCGAGATTATGGAGTAGGTGCTCAGATTCTGCGTGACCTCGGCGTTGGCAAGATTCGTCTTATCACCAACAATCCTGTGAAGCGTGTTGGTCTTGAAGGCTACGGACTGGAAATCGTGGAGAATGTGCCTATCGAAATCCAACCTAATGAATACAACGAGCGCTATCTCCACACGAAGCAGTCGCGTATGGGACATGTGCTACACTTTAATAAGTAAAGCCCAACTCCCACTATCTTTTAGAGAGGAAAGTAGATACTCTGCCAATGATAGAATTTATTCCTTGGACTCTCTTTAAAAATCCAAGGCTTCAGTGCAATCGAAATCTTCTGAAAACTCTCAATAGAACTAAAAAACTTAAAAACTCACAAACTTAAAAACTTAAAATATGGACAATTACATTCGTGATTACGAAGAAAGACAAATTTCTTCAGAGAAGGTGGTTGAACAATCCACTTTCGCCATTCTGATGCGCAAGGTATATGTTTGGATGGCTTTGGCATTGGTCGTTTCAGGGCTTACTGCTTATTATGTGGCAGGAAGCGAGCAAATGCTAATGGCAATTTTTGGAAATCAAATTACTTTCTGGGTACTTGCTATCGCAGAATTCGGTCTTGTGATAGGTCTTACAGCAGCTCTTAAAAAATTGTCATTCCCTTTAGCTGCCTGCATGTTCTTGTTATTTTCCATTTTGAATGGTGTTACCCTTTCGGCAATCTTTGTGGTTTATACCATGTCGTCGATAGCAACTACGTTCTTTGTAACGGCAGGAACTTTCGCTGCAATGGCGTTCATTGGCTACACCACAAAGAAGGATTTGACAAAGATTGGCGGTATCTTGCTGATGGCTTTAATTGGTTTGATTATTGCTTCTGTTGTGAATATCTTCTTGAAGAATTCCATGATGGACATTGTGATTTCTGCTATCGGTGTGCTGATTTTCGTAGGTCTCACTGCTTACGATGCTCAGAAAATCAAGGAAATGATGTTGGATTGTGGTACAGAGGTGAACGACTTCACGCAGAAGTTAGCCGTGTTTGGTGCTCTTTCTCTCTATCTCGACTTCATCAACCTCTTCCTCTATTTGCTTCGTTTCTTGGGCAAGCAACGCAGTTAAAAAAGGCGAATTCATCGATAAAAATTTAAGTAAACACTATAAAATCTTATGCAAAATCTTTCTGATCGTTTGAATCGACTGGCTCCTTCTGCCACGCTTGCTATGTCGCAGAAGAGTAGTGAGCTGAAGGCTCAGGGTGTCGATGTCATTAACATGAGTGTGGGTGAACCTGATTTCAACACCCCCGACCACATCAAGGCAGCTGCCGTGAAGGCAATCGAAGAGAACTGGACTCGCTACAGTCCTGTTCCTGGTTATCCAAGTTTGAAGGAAGCTATCGTCAACAAGCTCAAGAATGAGAACGGTCTCGACTACAAGCCTTCTCAGATTATCGTTTCGAACGGTGCCAAGCAGTCGGTTTGCAACACGATTATGGCACTCGTCAATGCTGGTGACGAAGTGATTATTCCTGCACCTTACTGGGTGAGCTATCCTCAGATGGTGCTCCTCGCTGAAGGAACTCCTGTGTTTGTGGAAGCTAAGATTGAGGCTGATTTCAAGATTACTCCTGAGCAGTTAGAAGCAGCCATCACTCCTAAGACTCGTGCCATCATCCTTTGTTCTCCATCGAATCCAACAGGTTCTGTTTATTCCAAGGAGGAATTGGAAGCATTGAAGAACGTCTTGCTCAAGCATGAGCGTGTCATCGTGATTGCTGACGAAATCTACGAGCACATCAACTATGTAGGAAAGCATGCTTCGATGGCTCAGTTCGACGACATTAAGGACCGCGTCGTAATCATCAATGGTGTGAGCAAGGCTTACGCAATGACAGGTTGGCGTATCGGTTTCGTGGCTGCTCCAGAATGGATTGTGAAAGGTAGCAACAAACTTCAAGGACAATACACCAGTGGTCCTTGTTCTGTGAGTCAGAAGGCTGCTGAGGCTGCTTGGAATGGTCCTCAGGATTGTGTCGAGGAAATGCGTCAGGCATTTGAACGTCGCAAGAACCTCATCGTGAAATTGACCAAGGAAGTGCCAGGACTTGAAGTGAACGACCCTCAAGGTGCTTTCTATCTTTTCCCTAAGTGTTCTTCGTACTTTGGTAAGAAAGATGGTGACCGTGTCATCAACAACTCAACAGACCTTGCTATGTACCTTCTTGAAGTAGGACATGTGGCAACTGTAGGCGGTGATGCTTTTGGCTCTCCAGAATGTTTCCGCATGAGCTATGCTACCAGCGATGAGAATATCGTTGAGGCTATCCGCAGAATCAAAGAGACACTCGCAAGATTAAAGTAGATTCCAAATGGCATAATCGCTTGGAAGTTTTAGAGCTATTGATAGCTTAGGTTCTTTCAACGATAGGCTCTGAGGCTTCTTAGCATTTTTGCTGACAACATTTTATCATAGGCTCCTTTGTTATTTGGGGAGCCTATGTTTTTTGGGGTTACTCATAAAAAAAGTTGAACTACTTTCTCAAGCAGCTCAACCAACAGAAAACGAATTTTCCTTTCTGAAATTAATTTTACGAAAATATATATAAATAATCAAATTGAGATCTGTATTGTTCACTGACTCACGTCATGTTCGAACACTTATTTCATTGCAAAGATATTCGTTTTTTTTCTTTCTTGCCATAAAAACTATCGATTGTTTGTGTCAACACTTTGTTTGATTATGACAAGCTTAGATTATGGATGGAAAAGGCACCTGATTTTTTAATTTGTAACATTTTAGAAAAAAGAAAATGTTACAAATCCTAAAACTTTTCTCTTGGAAAAGCTTTGATTTGTAACATTTCTTCCGATGGCTTCAGCTGAATTTGTCGAGTTGAAGCTACTTGTATGATACAAAAGCTATTTGGTTGGAACCGCTATCAATTTCACTTCTGAGTTCAAACCAGATGGCATAGGAGTCCAAGTGTCGTACAAGTTTTTCTTGTAGTTGAGGTCAACCACATTGATTTCCTTGAATTTTCTCCAAACCACACCGTCGCGATCCAACTTTGCAATGCGGTTAGCAGGGAGATTCGTAACAAAGACTTCGAGTGTGTTTGTTCCTTTCTTCAGATATTTGGTAACGTCACTACGGAAAGGAACGGCGAAGAGTGTTGCCACTTCTTGTCCATTGAGAACAACGCGGGCAGACTCACGAACATCTCCGAGGTCGAGGATGTAGTGAAGGTCTTTTCCGTATTCTTTCAGCAGTTGCTTGTTGGCTTTAGTGATGTCCTTTAGCTTGAAAGTCGTGGCATAACGACCCGTAGCCATCGTGTTGTTCAGTGCCTCGTTATTGAGCGAAGTCCACGAGGTTGGTTGAGTCATTGTGAAAGTCTCCGTAATGGCCTGAGGAGCTGCTTGAGGGAAGGTGAGTGTCCAATGATTGAGGGCAAAGGCGTTCTGACTATCCATCTGTATCTTATTATAATAGGTATAGTCAGCAAATTTCTCTGTGCTGTTCTGATTGAAGGTACGGAGAATGACACTTTCGCCGCTGGCAAGCTGGATGCGCACTTTCTTTCCTTGAACTTGTGCCTTTCCGATTTCTCCTGTCATAGGATTATAAAGAACAGCATCCGTGAAATTCACACCCAGTTCCACGAAGCCATCCACGTCTTTTCCCTGCAAGTTCGAGATGAAATAGTGATACCCTCCCTCATTGCTGCGGCGAATACATGAGAGTCCTTCGTTATTACGCATCGATTCTCGTCTGCCACCTGCTGCTTGAAGTGCTTCCTCGTAGGTTTTGACAAGGATGGCTTTGCTCTTCAGTGCATTGATTGCGTTCTTGAATGCTGTGTTTTCTATTTCCACATCCATGCCGAACACTCGTCCAAATCCTGGCATCGAAGAAGGATAGTTCGACACGAAGATAATCTTCGCGTTGTTTTGTGCCAACTTCAGCAGTTGTTCTACGGATTCAAGCGGCATGAACTGAACGTCTGGTATGATGATAGCTGAGTAATTACCTGCATTCTTCATTTTCAGACCATTGCTCGATGGTTCCGCATTGAAGAGATAGCGGTCGGAAATGTAGTCCACGTCGTAGCCATGCTGGATGATGCTCTGGATGGTTTTAATAAACTTCGGAGCACGCTTATCCATGGAATGAATGTCGAACAAAGCGATGCGATTTGGCTGTTCGTATATCATGTCATAGAATGGCAGATAAACGAGAAAGTCGTTGTCGGGTTGTCCCCATTGCATGAACGACTGGCAGCGCTGGATGTACTGGCTGAATGCAGGTAAATCCTTCCACTGAGGGTTGTTTGGAGTCATATCGACCGAAGCGTAGAATCGCCAACCTGGCCATTCGGCATCCTGTGGAGAGTAGCAAGAACCGTGGAAGAACACATGGTTTACGCCAGCCACGAACATCAAGTCGATGTCGGGTTTGCATTGCGAGAGCGAAGTACGGAAATGCTCGGTGAGCCAAGTGAAGGTCTCGGAACTTGTGTATTTCTTTCCTGCGATGTGTGCTCCCGAGGAAGCATATTTCAACATCGAAATGTCGGAGTAATTGGGCTTTGTGAAACCTGGGTCGGTGCGGAGACCTTTGATTTTGAAGTCGGAGAGTCCGAAGCCTTCGCATTCAGGAATATCTACTTCGGCGTAGAGGTCGATGAGGTTGGCAGGTGAACCATGCGCCTGATTACGTGTGATGGCTCCACCTTTGTGTGCCCATTCCGTCCACTGCGTCGTGAAGTTCTCCAAAAGCAGTTCTCCCATCGTCTCTCGGTAGTCGCTGAGAACGCGTTTGGCTTGGTCAGTACGCTCAGCATCAGGCATGAGGAAGAGGTCGAACACATCTTCCAAACAGTAGCCACGACGCTTGTTGAATTCTTCGAGGAGTGATGGCGTCCAGTCTGCCCCATACACTTCGTAGGAGTCGTTGAAGAAGGTGTGTGGACGAGGGGTGCGCGACGAGTTGAAAGCCGTATCAAACGTAGCAAGATAGCTTCGAACAGCTTCTTTGTCGAAGTGGTCGATGACGAAACCCTCTCCGCCAGGAGCGGCACGCTTCACCATCTGTTGCGTTCTACCTACGTAGAGGACGATGATTTTGTCGTGTGCAGCGATTCTCAAATCTTTCAGTGGCAGTTCGTATCCTTTTCCGTCTTTTGTCCTGCGGGCAAGTTCGGTGATGTCGTCGGTTTCGTGGTCAGGCGAGAAAAGCATCACGCGGGAGAGGGTAGGTGCTTGCTTCTGCTTTGTGTCGTTGCAAGAAATATCCAGCACCTTAGCCTTTCCGATGTTGGCTAAGGGATATTCTTGGAAGATTGCCTTGCATGCTGCTTGGCTCAGTGGAACGTTCGGACCGCCGAAAGGCCATCCAGTACCTGTTGCCATGTTGGTTTCCACACCGAGCTTTCCACCTTTCTCTTCGGTGTATTTCAGCTTTTTCATCCATTCAGGGCTGAGGTATTTCAGTTCGTTCTTTTCGTTGCCATTCACACCATAGATGGGCGTGATTTCCACACCGCCGATGCCCGCTTTGGCATATTCCGAAAGCGTGTAGTCGAGTCCTTTCTCATCGACAGCAGAACCTAACCACCACCAGCGTGTGTAAGGCTTGGCTTCTTGGGGTATGTCTATCCACTGCTGTGCTTGAGCTGCAAAAGCAGAGGAAAGGAGTATGAGGGAGAAGAGTGCTTTTTTCATTGTTATTGAGAATGGGGATAATGGGATTGATGGGATTAATGGGGGAAATTGAAAACTTACGGCATTTTAAGTGTGCGGAGACTGGCTTCAAGCTGGCGGATGTATTCGCGTTTGCTCTTGCCTGGCGCCATGACGAAACCCTCGGTCACGATGACGCGGTTGTTGGTGGTATCCACTTGTGCATAGCTGATGAAAGGTCCGCCGAGCGCCACTTTCTCCATTTCCCAAAGTCCACGAACTTCGAGTACGAAGTGACCGTCAATTTCCAGATTTTTCGCCTCGATGCTTTGAGGATTGTACGTCATGTATTGTCCTTCTTCGAGTCCTTGCACGTTATTCTTCATGAATTCCTCGCGTTTTTGGAGGAAATTGTCGATTTGGAAGGCGTCGGTCGATGTGTAAGGATAGGCATACATGCAGAAGTTCAGCAGGTTGTTGTATTCTCCATCGATTTCCGTGGAAGCCCAGAAGAAATTGTCCGCTTTTTTCTTGATGAAATTGATGTCGTCAGGCGTGCGTATTTCGCAACCAAACTGTTTTTTTGCTTGGTTCATGACGGTGAGGCTCGATTTCTTCTTCAGTTTTGCCTGCTCGCGCAACAATTCAGCATCCGTGAAAACCGTCAGGATTTGCTCTCGGTTCTGTTCACAGAGTTCATTGAACGAGGCATTGTCGGGTGCGGTGAGCGAAACGATGATTTGTGGACGAGCATACACATCGCGTGCGATTCGGCACTCTGGCTTCTTGTATTTCCTACTGATTTCTGCTGAAATAATGTTCGCATAAAACATGAACGACTTCGTGAAATTCGATGGGTCGATAGTCGTCGTGCGGAAATACTGCTCTTCTTGAGGCAGACAAGGAATCGTGGCATTCACGATTTGACGAAATGCCTCGCCATTGGTGGTTCCTAACCAGTCTTTGTTGCACACCACGAGCAATTCGTAAGGAGCGGAAGTCGATGCACCTCTCACCTTCGAGCCGCCTTTCTTTTCAGTTTTGTCCCCATTGCAGGAACAGAGAAGCAGCAAGGGCAACATCAAGAATAAGTGTTTCAATTTCATAGATTTTATGGTTTTAGCTTTACTTTGCTTTCTTTACTTCCCCAGCCAATTTATACACCTCGCTACCTGCCAAGAGGAAGCAGCCCAGTCCGTAGTCGTCGAAGTCGGGCTCTGTTTCGTAACCCACTGGCTGAGAGTCCTTTGGTTCCTTACCTGTTCCTTGCACATAGCCCAAGAAACCATTCTTGTGCAAGCACTTCTTCACCATTGCCTTCCAAGTTTTTGCGATGATTGGCAGATAGGTCTCCTTGTCGAGCATATTGTTGCGTACTCCCCAAGCCATGCCATAGATGAAGAGTGAAGTGCCCGTGAGTTCCTTGCCTCCGAAGTGGGTGTCGTCGTGCAGACTGCAATTCCAGAAATAATCCTTGCGCTGGCATTTCACCAGTGCTTTGGTCATGCTGAGGAAGTCTGCCTTGTAGGTGCTGAAATGGTCGTTGTGGTTGCCTTTGTTCTTCGATTCCATAGCATCCTCCATGGCACGAACAAGCGCAGCATATACCCAACCGTTTCCGCGGCTCCAATAGCAGTTCTCTCCATTTGGCTCCTTGTAAGGTGGAACGAAATCCTTGTCACGCCACCAAAGACCTTCTGCCTCGTTGAAAAGTCCGCCTGCCAAAGTGTCGCGAGTCCATATATACATGCGATAAGCTTGCTTGCTATAGGCTTCTGCCTCCTCTTTCGTATCTGCCATGGCCTCGAGGGTGGTGAGCACAGGAAGTCCCATCTGAATGGCATCAATCCAAGTCCAATCGTGGATGCTGGACCCATTGAATTTTGCCTTGCTGTTAGGGTCTGGTTCCGTGTCAGCCAGTTCCATCAGGTTTGCCATGCAGGTTTTGGTGGGTTCTATCATGCTCGCATCAACCACCAAATTCAATTTTAAAGACACGCTCGAATTGTAAATGCTGGTGCTGATATACTTTTTCCAATTGTAGTAGTCGAGATAAGCCTGCGAGCAGCAATAGTCGTCGGCGTCGCGTGTCTTCACACCATTGCGAGGTGTCCACTTGTGGAAACTTCCCCACGACTCCATGTAGTCGGTGTTCTGCTGATTGTTTGGATTGAGTTTGATGAGTTCCATCAATCCTTCGAAATACACGCCACGTGTCCACAGGTTGCTTGGACGCTCCCTCTTCACGAAAGTTGGTTTGGTAGCGTCGGGATATTTGCGGATGAAATAGTCGTTGGCGCAGTTCATGGCTTTCAGCACGTCTGCGCGTTTAGGCATTTTTTGCGCTTCCAAGGTGGAGCACAATGTGAAGGCTAAAAGCGTGATAGTTAGGATTTTCTTGTACATATTGATAGTTATTTTAAAGGTAAAACAAACCCGCTTCTCTTCGTGTTGCGTAGAGCTGTGGGTCCATTCTGTTTATTTCATAATTGTGGAGAGATAGCGCTCCAATTCTTCGGTGCTGATATTTCGCTTGAATTCACCTCTTCTCGACATAGTTATTTGTCCTGTTTCCTCCGAAACGATAATGGCAACGGCGTCACTCTGCTGGGTGATACCCAGTGCTGCACGGTGGCGCAGACCGAGTTCCTTCGGAATGTTCGTGTTGTGCGAAACGGGGAGGATGCAGGCAGCCGAAGTGATGCGATTGTTGTCGATAATCATGGCACCATCGTGGAGTGGGGAGTTCTTGAAGAAAATGTTCTTGATGAGCTGAGCATTGATATTGGCATCGATGGTTTCGCCCGTATTTTCAATGTCAATCAGCGACATCTCCTGCCTGATGATGATGAGAGCTCCAACGAAGTTCTTGCTCATGTAGTCGCAAGCACGAACAATCTGCATGATGGCTGGATTTTCCTCTTGGCTTTCCATGTTCTTCCGCGAAAAGAGTTTCAGAAAAGAATAGAACCGGTTGTTGGAACCCAAGGTGAGGAAAAATCGACGAATATCTTCTTGAAACAGGATGATAAGTGCCAGCACACCCACGCTGACGAGTTTGTCGAAGATGCTGCCGAGGAGTTTCATCTCCAGCACTTGCGAAACGATAATCCACATGATGATGAACACCAAAATGCCGTAAAACACATTCAGTGAACCCGAATCGCGCATCAACTTGTAGATGTTGTACAAAAGCAATGCAACGAGCAGAATATCAATAACGTCTTTTATTCCGAAATCTATCATGTTAGGAAAGAGGACTCACCCCCATGTCTTTCCCCCTGAGGGAGGGAGTGGTTACTCTGTTATTTATGGGTTATTTTTATACAATTGTTGATAAATATTCACAGCTTCCACACATTCCTTCACGTCGTGAACTCTTAGGATGTTGGCACATCCCTTCATGAGGCAAATGGTGTTGAGAACCGTGGTGCCGTTAAGGGCTTCCTGAGCTGTGGTGCCCAGCAGTTTGTAAATCATGCTTTTGCGAGAAACACCTACGAGGATAGGTAACTCGAAGATTTGGAGTGCCTCTAAGTGGCTGAGTAACTCATAGTTATGCTCCAGCGTTTTGGCAAAGCCAAAGCCTGGGTCGAGGATGATGTCCTTCTGTCCCAAGTCGCGCAGTTGCTGGATTTTCTCAGCAAAATAAAGCATTACCTCCTTCATGAGGTCATCATAGTGTGGTGCCTCCTGCATGGTTTGTGGCGTTCCTTTCATGTGCATCAGCACGTAGGGCACACCAAGACGTGCCACTGTGGGAAACATTTCTTTGTCGAGTTCGCCACCTGAGATGTCATTCACGATTTGCACTCCATATTCCTCCACGCACATCTTTGCCACATCGGCTCGGAAGGTATCTACCGACACGATGGCATCGGGGGCTTTCTCACGAAGGATGCGAAGTCCTCGTCTGAGGCGCTCCATTTCTTCCTTTGTAGAAACATCGTCAGCGTTGGGGCGCGAAGAATAGGCACCGATGTCAATCATCTGCCCACCTTCAGCAAGGATTTGTTCCACCCGTTCCGCAATTTCCGTATCGGTCTGCTTTCTGCTTCCCGAATAGAAAGAGTCGGGTGTCACGTTCAAAATGCCCATCACCTGAGGCGTGCCCAAGTCAATCAGCTGTCCGTTGGCATTGATGGTGTAGTTTAGCATGCTTTCTATCAAAAACTATGCAAAAATAACGATTATTTACGAAATAGCGAAATTCTATAGAGAAATATGAACAGAAATCCATCCTCTTGCTATCATTCTGCAAGAAGAAAAGGTGAATGAAGTGAATCGATTCTTCGATTCATGCCACTTCTCTATATGGATTTACTGAAGCAATCCTTTGGTTCAACTAGTTGCGCGAACCTTCGCCATCGTCTTCGCGAGCCTTCGGCAGGACGCTGGCGAACCTTCGCCGATTCATTAACGAGCCCTCGCTTTTTCAGTAAATCCCAAAGAGAGCTTGAGTGAATTCCCAATAGAAGTTTTGTAAATCCCCAATAGAGCTTGAGTGAATCCTCAGTCGCGTAGAAGTAAAGCCCCTATCGCGTAAGAGTAAAGCCCCTATTGCGCAAGAGTAGAGTCCCTATCGCGCAAGAGTAATGCCCCTATCGCGTAAGTTCACGTCCCCTGCCGAAAAAAAGTGAATCCAAAGCCGCGTTAGAGTGCTTTCGCGATATTTCATTGCAATTTGTTTGCTCGAAATCCCCGCATTTCGTTTTTTTGCACTATCTTTGCGGAATAAATTAACGCATTAACCTATGAAAATTCAAGATTTATACGAGATTTTCAAGCAACATCCCGAAATCACAACCGACAGTCGAACCTGTCCCGAAGGTTCCATCTTCTTTGCCTTGAAAGGAGAATCATTCGATGGAAACGCATTTGCGAAGGCTTCCTTGGAGAAGGGCTGTGCCTACGCCGTTATTGACGAAAAGGAGTATGCTGACGAACAAGACGAACGCATCATCTTGGTGGATGACGCACTGAAGGCTTTGCAAGATTTAGCCCGATTCCATCGGGAAAAACTCGGCACAACCATCATTGGTGTGACGGGTACGAATGGCAAGACCACCACGAAGGAACTGATTGCTGCCGTGTTGCAGAAAAAATATAAGGTTCTCTACACACAGGGCAATTTCAACAACCATATCGGAGTGCCAAAAACGCTGCTCCAACTCACTCCTGAGCATCAGATGGCAGTGGTGGAGATGGGTGCCAATCATCCAGGCGAAATCAAAACCCTTGTGGATATTGTAAGACCTGACTTCGGTATCATCACCAATGTTGGTAAGGCACATCTGCTGGGCTTTGGCTCGTTCGAAGGTGTGATTCGCACTAAAGGTGAACTCTACGATTTCATCCGTGAGCATGGTGGACAGGTGTTTATCAATAACGATAATCCTCATCTGCTTGGCATCTCGCATGGCTTGCAACTCATCCATTATGGGCGAATCCATCGGGAAGAATCGACTCCTGAGGACCCTCGATTTGCCACACCTCATGCATCGCCAAACTTGGTGGATGGAGAACTCATTGACTGCAATCCTTTCCTTCATTTCAAATGGAACGAGCATGAAGTGCAAACGCATTTGATAGGTGCATACAATCTCGACAATGCTTTGGCAGCAGCCACTATCGGAACCTTCTTCGACGTGCCGGCAGAGGCTATTTGTGAGGCTTTGGAGGAATATGTGCCTTCGAACAACCGTTCTCAGTATGAGCAGACGGCTTTCAACCGACTGATTATTGATGCTTACAATGCCAACCCGACTTCGATGACAGCTGCTTTGCAGAATTTCAGTCAGATGGAGTTGCCTCACAAGATGTGCATTCTTGGTGCCATGCGTGAATTGGGTGAGGTCAGTCAGGAGGAGCATCAGAAGATAGTGAATTTCCTGCAAGAGGCTAATTTTGAGCAAGTTTGGTTGGTTGGCGAGGAATTTGAATGCACGCAGCGACCTGTCACTTTCCGACTCTTCAAGGATGTGGAGGAAGTGAAATTCGCTATTGCGCAGTATAAACCTCAGAACATGACCATTCTCATCAAGGGCTCGAATAGCACCAAGTTGTTTGAGCTACCCAAAGTATTGTAAATGTAGAATGAAGAATGTAGAATGAAGAATGATAATTACCTTTCAATTGCAAAGACTAAAATATATTCTTCATTCTTCATTCATCATTTGTCGAATTAATTATTTCAGAATTGCTTGTTGTTCGAATTTTTATTTAACTTTGCAATACGCAAAGGTATATACTAAGAATCGATATTTAGCAGGTTGATGGGCGAGAATCAGTATAAATAGAAAATAGACAGATTATGAAAACTTTATCATTTATAACAATGCTATTATTTAGCATAAATGTATTTGGACAAGTTCGAAACTTCAATGAAATTTCAACGGATATTCTGAGTCGGTTGAACAAGATGGGACTTGATAGCTCATCATTGTTAAATGATGCTGAAAGTGCTTATTTCAATGAGCTTTTCAAGGATAGTTTAAATGTATTTAATTTTGTAGGGAAAAAAGTTGGCTTTATTTTAAGTGGGACAAGAAGTAATAAATCAGAATACTTTAAAGAGGAAAAAGACAGATTCAATCGTAACTATACTCCAAATAAGGGAACACTATATATTTTTGATAAAAAACAAAAAGAAGAATCAGGCGGTTACGATGCTGCAATAGTGTATTGGTGTAAGTTTATTATGCCAACAGATAAGGTTATTAAAGTATTGAATAAAGCCAAAAATGAGAGCGAATAAGAGTAATTATATCACTTCCAAAGTACATTTCATTGAAAGGCTGAATACTCTTGGATTCAAGAGGAAGGACATGAATGAATTCACAGCGAAAATGAATGATGCCGATCTAAAGATTTGTGTCACTCATTCCACCTTAATTAATGATTATTAGTATGAATTTTAAGAAAATCATTCCTGACGTTATTTGCGTCATTCTCTTTGCCCTCATCGCTTTCTGCTACTTCTATCCAGCAGATTTCGAAGGACGTCGATTGACGGGACACGACAACACGGCAGCCGATGGACTCTCGGTGGAAATCAAGAACTACCGCGACCTGCACAATGGGGAAACTCCACGTTGGATTAACTCCATCTTCGGTGGTATGCCTACTTATCAGGTGGCTCCAAGTTATGATTCCACGATCACCATGTCGTTTCTCGAAAAGGTCTATCACCTTTGGTTCCCTGACTATGTGTGGTACATCTTTGCATCGATGTTAGGTTTCTATATCCTGCTTCGTGCCTTCGACTTCCGTCATTGGATGGCAGCCTTGGGTGCCATCGTGTGGGCATTCAGCAGCTATTTCTTTATTATTATAGCAGCAGGACACATCTGGAAAGTCATCACTTTGGCTTATGTACCGCCAACCATTGCGGGTGTGGTGCTTCTCTATCGAGGCAAATATGTGTGGGGATTCATCGTCACGGCGTTCTTTGCAGCGTTGCAGATTTTGAGTAACCACGTGCAGATGACTTACTATTTCCTCATCCCTGAGTTCTGCCTCTTCTTTGCTTTCTTGGTACAGGCTATCCGCGAAAAGCAGATGGCTCGCTTCTGCAAGGCAACGGGTTTGCTGGTGGCTGCCGCAGCCATTGCTGTTGCTATCAATGCATCGAATCTTTATCACACTTACGAATATGCGAAGGACACGATGCGTGGCAAGAGTGAGCTCGTGAAAGCGGGTGCAGACCGAAGCAATCAGACCAGTTCGGGACTCGACCGCGACTATATCACTGCATGGAGCTACGGCATTTCGGAGACATGGACATTGCTTGTGCCAAACGTGAAGGGTGGTGCTTCGGTGCCATTGAGAGAGAATTCCACTGCCATGAAGAAGGCAAACGGGCAGTTCACGAGTGCTGGCATTTACGGTGCCTTCACGCAGTATTGGGGTGAGCAGCCAGGCACGAGCGGACCTGTCTATGTGGGTGCGCTGGTTTGTATGCTGTTCGTTTTGGCATTGTTCATCATTCCGAATAAGAATCCGCTCAAGTGGGCTCTGATTATAGCTACGATTCTTTCTATTCTGTTGTCGTGGGGCAAGAACTTCATGGGCTTCACGAATTTCTTCATCGACCATGTGCCGATGTATGCCAAGTTCCGCACGGTGTCGTCCATCCTTGTGGTGGCTGAATTCACTATTCCGCTTTTGGCATTGCTTGGATTGAAAGAATTTGTGGAGAAATGTCAGCAAAAGGAAACTCGCACGAAGATGCTTCGAGCACTTACGCTGAGTGGAGTGATTACAGTGGTTTGTTGTCTTTTCTTCGCCTTGGCACCAACGGCATTCGGCGATTGCATCTCAACAGCCGACCGCAATGCCATGAATCAATACGTGCAGCAGGGCTATTTCGACAATGGAATGGCAGCCAGCATCCTTGCCAGCATCTCCACAATGCGTGCAGCTATGGTGAGTGCTGATGCTTGGCGCTCCATCATCATCATCGTGATTGGTGCGGTGCTGATGTACTGGTATTTCACCCAGAGCGGAAAGATTGCCAATGAAAACAAGATGTTGAAGGAGAAGGGAATGCCAACGGAACAGGATGGTGTTTCTCCATTCAGTGTGCCAGCATCCATTCTTTCCATTGCTTTGTTGGTGGTTTGCTTGGTGGATATGTGGATGGTGAATAAGCGATACTTGAACGATGGCATGTTCTCGCGTCCTCAACTTGATGCGGCTTTACAGAAGACAGAGGCTGACGAGTTTATCCTTTCGAAATCGGGTGATAAGCGCGACTATCGTGTGCTTAACTTCACGGTTTCTACTTTTAACGACAACACCACTTCCTATTTCTATAGTTCGGTGGGTGGTTATCATCCTGCCAAGTTGCGCCGCTATCAGGAGCTTATCGAACAGCATATCGCTCCAGAAATGAGCAATGTGTATAAGGCTTTGGGTGAAGCGTCGATGGATACCGTTGCCATGATGTCGGGACAATCCAAGTTCCCTGTCTATGACCTGAGTGCAGTGAATACCGATTCGCTCTATCCTGTGCTGAATATGCTCAACACGCGCTGGTTCATCCTCGGTGCACAGGGCGGTGGTAAGATTCCTGTGGAGAATACCGCTGCCTACGGCAATGCATGGTTTGTGGACAACGCATTGATGGTGGATAATGCGAATGAGGAAATGGCTGCATTGCACAAGGTGTCGCCTCGCCATACAGCGGTTATCAATAAGAATCAGTTTGCTTTCAGCAAGAATGTGGAGCCTGTGGAAGGAAGCATCAAGCAGACAACTCTCACTCCAACGTACGTGACCTACGAATCGGAGTCGGATGGAGATGGCTTGGCTGTCTTCTCCGAGATTTACTATCCAGGCTGGACAGCGAAGATTGACGGTGTGCCAGCCGACATCCTCCGTGCCAACTATGTGCTTCGTGCCATGGCGATTCCTGCAGGTAAGCATGTCATCGAAATGACGTTCGACCCTGCTTCCGTAAAGACGACTGAGACCATTGCAAACACTGGACTTTACATTCTCCTTCTTTGTATCGGCCTCGCCATCTTCTTCGGACTGAAAAAGCGAAAGAAAGAGAAAAACATGCAATAGTACTTGTAGATTCTATTCTATTGAAAAAAGGCCGCATAAAACTCTTTTTGAGTCTTATGCGGCCTTTCTAATGGAGTAGATTAAAATCTACTTTTAGGATGTGGCTCAATAATATCCCCGAGGATTCATTGACATGGCAGATAGCCTTGTGATGGTCGAAGTCATTCGATAGCCAACGGCTGTGACACTTCAAAGCGGAGGCCAAGGGCACTGAGAATTCGGAGGAACATGCCAGCGCCAGGTTCAACACTGCCATTCTCAATGCGAGAGATGTATGACTTGTTAGTGCCCACGCGCTGTGCCAACTCCTGCTGAGTGACTTTCTCACGCTTGCGTGCATCATTGATAATCCGCCCTACACAATAGGCGTATGCTTCCTTGCGGAATGCCTCGCGTTCGGGTGAACCAACCTTTCCATAGCGTTCATCCATCATAGCGTCAACGCTCATTATGTCATTTCTTTCCTGCATAATATTCCTTTTTGTTTACACACCAATATATCTTTAGAAACCACTCAAAGTGGAATCTAATAAAACAGATACTACTACCTATTTCCTTTCGCCCTGTTATGCGTCTTGCACAACATCTGGCAGTTTTCAATATCCGTTGAACCGCCTTTGCTCCATGCTGTCACATGGTCGGCATCCATTTCAGTTATTTTGTAAATTTTGGTGCGGACATTATCGTGTCCCTTTGCACATTCAGGGCAATTTGATATGCCTTGCTCACGTGCTGCATTTGTCTGTCTCGCATAAACAGTTTTCTTGGTACTGTCATCAAACATCCGTATGTTAAGCAGTTTCACTTCTATCTCGCCACCTAAAACAAACTCAAAAATTCCTTTCTTGTTAGTCACGAACTCGTCGGCATACAATTCATTTACTCGTTTCTGAACATCAGCGGGATTGTATGAATTGGAATGGAATCTTTCATAGAACGCTCCCCATTCCAGCCCTTTCATTTCGCTCTTTGGCTCTCCGAAGATGGTTTTTGCCCATTCAATCACGGTGTCGAAATACGTCTTTAGTTCCTCTATGCTGTTTTCGTTGCGATGCAAACTCATATAGCCGCCGATGTTTTCTTCACCGTTGGCAACCCATGCAAGAGCTGTGTGCAATATGTCTTGTCTATTGGCATTTCCATTGACATAGCATCCCCACTTTTGCAGCTGTGGATTGCGTGAGTTGCTGAATGTTGCTTTGGCGAGTGTGACGAATGGCCCTGAATAGGTGGCATTAAGAAGTTCTTGCTTGTTCAAAGGCACCCCAGCTATGTTGATTGTCTCAAACCATTCTTTAATCTCTTTCTCTGTACCGTTGCAAATATAGACGAGCAGTTTGTAGGATAGAATCTTTTCTTGCTCTTCTTTGGTCAAACCAGTGAAATACTGCTCCATTCCAAACTTGTCTTTTATGGCAAACTTCCCTGTAACGTAACGTCCGATACTTGTTATGCGCTGTTGTCCATCGAGAATCTCATATTTGCCTTCTGCTGGCTCGTTGAAATAGATAAGTCCTATTGGGTAATCTTTCAGCATACTATCAATAACAGCCATTTCCTTCTTGCCGTCATTTTCTGCATAGAGGTAATTACGCTGATACTCAGGCTGGATAGTCAGTTTACCAGACCAACCAAACAGACCTTTGCCTTCCAACTGATTGTAAACAAAGCCCTCACATATTTCTTTGACAGTCAGGTCAGTTAATAATGTCGTTTGCATAGCTATTGCTTTTTACGGATTAGTATTCTTGCGTATGGCTTTTGAGGTATACCGTTTTCATCAATATAGTAAAGTTGCCCATCTCGTAGGCTTGGGTTGAGTTTCTTTAGTTCACGAGGATATGGCTTTAGACCAAGTTCTTTGCCAGAATCGCCTTGGGTTTGACCTATTATCTCAAACTGCTCTGGGCAATATTTATCAAGAAAAGTAAGTGGAACACCCATTATTCCATTAAAGTCTATTGGGATTGCATCTGTATAAGGAACATCTATTGCATCATAGTTCTCATAATGTATGTAGCCTTTACCACGTATCTCTTTGTGCTTGGAATAAAGAATATTGTCTTCCATTGTCATCAGCGGAAGAGGCTCATGCCTGCGGCCATGATCAATGTTTGTGTACCAACAGCAATTACGAAATTTCACAAGATTGGTTGTAGCATCATAAACTCCATCTACATATTCTTTCTTTGCAAATTCTGGTATTCCGAAAAAAGCATTGCCTGCGGTAAAACCATTTCCCATCCACATCCTATTTACCTTTATCAAAGGAAAAATTTCCTTGTATGAAATAGCATTCATGCTCCCTATACACACAAATAGTTTTTTGGATTCTACCACCCACTTCATAAACTCCCTAAACAGCGAAAAAGGTGGATTTGTAATTATAATGTCTGCTTCATCACGAAGCGCTTTCACTTCATCGCTACGGAAGTCACCATCACCTTTCAGATATGACCACTGCAAATCGTTGATGTTGAAACGCCCATCACCGTTAATATCCTCATCGAGTACAAAGATCTTTCCATTGGTACGACTCTTGTCTGCATCGTAATAAGGGCTTTCTGTTTCAAAGAGTGTCGGTTCCCACTCCTTTATTTTCTTTGACTCAACAGCATAGCTTGTACTTATCAGTTTTTTTAATCCAAATGCCTCAAAGTTCTGTGCGAAGAACTTGGTGAAGTTACTCCATTCAGGGTCGTCGCAAGGCAATAGCACCGTCTTGCCACGAAATACATTCGGGTCATATTCAAGATAGGCGTTTATCTCCTTCTGAATATCGGTATATTGCGTATAGAACTCATCGTTCTTTGCCGTCTTCGCATTTGCCAAGTTCGTATTTGCCATACTTCAACACTTTCAGTTACAAATAATCTAATGGGAATTTCTTATAGAATTATATCACATTAACTTTGTTTTCCATCCTCATTCTGCTCAGGCTTGTTTTTGTTTTGTTTAATAATATCTCGAAAATAATTATTTGTCTTATAGTTTTGATATATCTGATAACCAGACAAAACTAGTGTCAAGAATAATGCAACGAGAGAAATATAAAAACTAATGTCAGATTTATTTAGGTATTTATTTACAAGTTGATTTTTACCATTTAGTTCTTCCGCAATTTTTAAAACATCGGGAGTTATTATTGTATACATAGAGTCTAATTTTTCTTGAATATTTTCAAAACTGTATTTTTGATTATCTTCAAGATTATCAAAAGGATTCTGTTTTTCGTTCTCTGCTATTAAATAACATAACCTCCTTTGATATAATGAATCCTTTGCATTTGTGTTCTGTAAATAATCCACTAAGAGATCGTTCAAAATACCTGATAACGGATAGTCATCAGTATAATAATTCTTTCTTTTTTCGGAAAATGGCCAAAAGAAAACTTCTTCAATGGAACGAGTATTATATATGTGTTTTACACTATTCAATTCCCCACCATTTTTAATGGCGTTTCGTAAGACTTCTTTAACAGTTGTCTTCTCCACAAATTTTTTCCCTTCACTTTCAATCAGAGAAGAAATGAGAATAAACAAAGCAACGAAAGAAATAGCCATTACAATCCTTAAGATCGCGAGAAGTATTCGTAAACCTTTCGGCGTATCGAAAAAGAATGATGAATCTTCATCTGATTTCTTTAGAATATCTTTATAATCTTTCGAAGCATCTGTACTCATACAATCATTATTTATATTTCCTACAAAGGTAATCGAATTATCTTTAAAACAAAAAAATATAATGAATAATTTGGTTTTATGATGAAAAAACTCTATCTCGTGGTTTAGATTACAAAAAAAAACATGAAATGTAAATCAAACCATACAATAGAGTTTTGTCCTTTGAGGTGATGTTTTTTTGAGGGGAAGAAAGGGGAAATAGTTGCCCTGAAGATGAACACAACACTATGTCAATGAGAAATTTAAAAATGTACCAAATTTTTAATAGTTTCTTAGCTTCGGCTTATTTGCAGACCGTTTTTGCTGAGTGCCATCTCAACGAAACGGGCATTGGTGTTGGTTTGGTTTTCCAAGATGATTTTCTTGATGCGTGCAGCTGCTTCGGGGTCTTTCGCTACCATGTAGAGGAAACCGCCTCCACCAGCTCCCGGCAACTTGTAGCCTAAGCAGAGGTCGTCGATAAGTTGGGTGAGGACTGCGATGTCCTTTGGATTTGTGCCACTGTCGAGTGCTTGGTTTTGCAACCAGTTCTGACGGAGCAGATTGCCCATGTCGTTGAACTTTTGGCACTGGATAGCTTCGTACATGTCGAGTGCCAATTGCTTCATGTCGCGTAGATGACTTACTTGCTCGTGCTTGCTGAGGAACATGTTGCGCACGATTTCAGCAAGTATTTTCTTGGCTGTGCGCGTGATGCCTGTGTAGTAGAGTAGGTGGCAGGAGGCATATTCGGGTTGCGTGTAGAGGTAGTCGGGGAGCCAGCGAACCACAGGGTTTTGGTCGAATCCTTTCTTGGTTTGCAAGAGTTTCACGCCGCCGAGGATGCCGCCAAACTGGTCTTGCCATCCTCCGCCCGTGGTGAGCATCTGTTCGAGCACGAGGGTGCGGCGAGCAATTTCGTTCTTGTCCCAAGTCAATCCGCAAAAATCGCTGATGGCACCGAGAATGGTAGCTGCCAGCACACTGCTCGTTCCTAATCCGCTACCAGCAGGGATGGCGGAAAGGGTTGTGACTTCGATTCCACAACCGAAGGCTTCGAGTTGTTGCTGAAGGGAATTATATTTTTCTGCACAAAATCCTGGTTGGAATCCAGCCAAGACGAGTGCTGCTTTCGAGATGGAGAAAGGACTGCCTACTTTCTTAAAATCCGCCAATTCATCGAAGGTTTCTATCTCTTCGCGTGCTCCCAAGTCGATGCTTCGGAGCACGATGCGACGCTCTTTGCACGGACGAACATAGGTCTGGATTGGAGGCTGTCCGTTGAGCTCGATGGCAAAGTTCACGACGTTTCCTCCTTCCAACAGACAGAACGGAGGTGTGTCGGTCCATCCACCTGCTATGTCGATGCGCACAGGACTACGTCCCCACACGATTTGGTCGCTATGCACCGACATGTGTGGTTGCTGCGGAATGGACAACACGGTAGAGGTAAGTCCGTCGTTGAGTAGGTGGAAAGCCTTGTCGCTTTCTCCACGGAACATGGCATCATGGATGCGCGTCATGAGAGGAGCCGTCTCTTCAATCGGTGCTGGCATCGGAATCTGATACTTCTCAAATTCCTGTGCAGCATCGCTGAGGTCGAGTTGGTAGAACACGCTGTTTTTCCAGTTCTCAGCCAGCTCTTGCCAATTCTCCTTGCGGAATGCGCGACGCTGTGCTTCCAGACGACGAAGATTGGCGAAAGTGGATATTTCCTCTGCACTGAGCATCTGGAGTCCTTCAGTGAGTGATTGTGGAGCATGTCGGTCGGAATCGTCAAGCATGGCTTCAATGAGTTGAGCTAACAAGTCGAACCTGTCGGTCACTGGGAAGCGCTTCTCCTTTTGTGCATCGCCGTCGAATCGGTCGTTGAAACCATACACTCGTGCGCAATACTCGTCTTCACCTATCGGAATGACATCCACGCAATCCTCGTCTTTCAAGGTGATTTCCCAATCGTTCTGAGGGATGCCCGTGACGATATTCTTGTTAGAAAATTTCCATCCTTTTCCAATCCATGAGTTTTCAATCCATATTTTTGTGTTCCCTTCGTTCGCTTTCAATTCGCAAACTGAATTCTGAATGAAAACAGAGGGTTGAGGCTTCACCTTGCGATGGATGATATTGCGCTGGTCGTTCTCCAGATTCTGAATGGAAACCATCGAGGAAATGAGCTCGTGACTTGTGCCGAAATGGTAGAACTCACCCCCATTGAGCGGAATGACAGCCACGCTGAGTTTTTTCAGTTCCTCATCTTCGATACTTGGGTTCTTGCCCAAGGTGCAACCGAATTGTGAGTAGAGGTCGTATTCCACCACTTCGCCATTCTTCATGCTGCGCTTCATGAGGAGTTCCACAGCGCGGTTGCTGAGTAGCCAAATGCCTATGTCGGTGAGGATGAGGTTGTCTTGCAGCAGTTCACCCATGAGTTTCACGGATGGCTTCTGAATCATGCGGTCGAGCGTGGAAGGTGTTTCTCGTTTCGATACGAAAACACCGTGATTCTTGGCAATGCTGGCGTCGAGCCAAAGTCCGTAGCACACCACGTCGGCATCGGGAATGTCCTGGATGGGTTGTGTGGCACGGATATACACGTCGCCACTTACAATCATGGTGGTGAGGCGTTCGGGTGCTTTCCTCATGATATGCTCGAAGAGCGGCAATTGCAACTGGAGCAGGTTTTGCGATAACTTCTGCCCTCGCTCCCAACGAAACACAGGAATTGGCGTGAGAATCTTGCCCACAGGAGCATAAGCAGGGAGTCGGCGACTCTGTCCTCCTGCATGGAGGATGATGCGTTTGTCCTTGGCGAGCCATTCGCTCATGCTCTCGCCTTCTTGCCAAGCCTCGTAGCATTGACGGAGCAACCAAGTGGTGCCTCCACCTGAACCCAGTTTGTGTCCAACGGGGTCGTTGGTGCAAAACCATTCACGCTTGTCGTAACCAGTGATTTCGTGGAAACTGCCTACCAAATTGGGCGGCAGGGAAAGAAGCTTTTTCATCTCTCTACATTTTATTTTTGCCACAAAGTTAAACATTTTCAATGAAATAAGTGATTTGCCCCTTCATTTAATATGCGTGTGTGATAGATTTTGACAGATTCTATCCTCTTTTTACTCGAAAATGAAATCGGCAGCGATGGATTTTGTGAACAAAAATGTGAAACTAAACTGAAAAGAATGGGAAAGTTTATGGATTTCGTTAAATTGTTCAAGCAAGGCTCATGGATTAAGAGTGCTAAGAAATTCGTGGGCGACAACTCCAAACTCAGTGCTTTGGCATTGGAAGCCATGCGCTATGCCAAGGAAAAGAAGTCGCTCGACGATGTGAAAGACGACATCCTACTGCTTTGCAACTACGTGAAGGACATTGCCACGGGTCGCTATAAGGGTTATAAGACCTGGAATCTCACCGTGATTATAGCAGCCTTGCTCTACATCATCTCGCCTGTTGATGTGATTCCCGACTTCCTCGTTGGTGGTTTTGTCGATGACATTGGCATCATCGCTTGGGCATTGGGCAAGATGAGTTCGGAACTCGACACTTACAAAAGATCGATGCTGAGTTATTAGTATAAAAACCTTTTTTTGTTTGGGGCATATCATTACGATATGCTCTTTTTTTTGCTATGAATTGTTCAGTCTTGATTAGGGGATTGTTAGAACTTGGAGCTCGGCGGAAGCCAATCGCATTTGGGGACTTTCTGAATCGCATTTGGGGACTTTTTGAATCGTATTTGGGGGTTCACTGAGGCGCTCCTTTGGATTTAACTAGTTGCCGAGGGCTCGTTATCGTTTCAGCGAGCGCTCGGCGTTGCGATAACGAGGGCTCGCCGTGTTAACGTTGAGGGCTCGGTTTTTCAGTAGAATCAAAGAAAAGGTTTAGTTCAATCAAAGGAGAGATTGGCTAACGCCGAGCTAAAGGTTCAGCATAAACAAAGGAAAGCGTCAGTACGTTCGAAAGAGAGTGCCAGTACATTCGAAGCATTATGATGTTTGGAGCATATCGTAAAGGTGTGCTCCTTTTTTATTATTTTTTTTACGGTTTTGTTGCGCAAGAAACAAAATCCGTTGTATCTTTGTGGCGTGTATGCGAAAAGAATTAGAAACCCACTAACTAATATGGAAAAAATGAAAAAGATTTACATGTTATTTGTCTTCTTGTTGGTGAATGCTTGCGCTTTTGCCTCAGACCTGAAGGAAGACTTTGAGACTGGATTGCCTACGTCGGCTCCTTCTGCTGAAACTACTGTGACTTTAGGGTCGGGTGATTGGAAAATCAAAGGAGTATATGCCAAGAAGGATAATAATAGTGTGAGAGCCACGATGAGTAGTGCTGGCAGCTATCTGATTACCCCTGTGCTGAATCAGCCTGGCAGAGTGAGCTTTATTCATCGTGCTTCAGGAAGTGGTAAGAAATTGACGGTGGAGAAGTCCACGGATGGCGGTGCCACATGGACTGAATTAGGTGTGTCAACGGTTTCTTCTTCTACTCCTTACGGTAGCAGTTCCTACAAAGTGAATTCGGATGAGGCAGATACCGAAGTGCTGATTCGTTTCACTTGTCAGAGCGCAACCATCTATTTGGATGACATCACCATTACGCTGAACTCGGCAACCCCCGACACCCCTGTCGAACCAGAGGATTCCACTTACATCACGGTGGGTGTGCCCATTCCTACAAAACCCTTCCCAGTGGCAGTGCATTCCTATTACATTTCTCCCGATGGAAACGACGAAAATGGAGATGGAACGATTGAAAAGCCTTGGTTCAATTTGCAGTATGCAGTAGATAAGGCACAGCCTGGTGATGAGATTGTTTGTAGAGGTGGAACCTACAAACCTACCATGAAGAAAGACGGTCAGAAATATACGATTCGCATCACGACATCGGGTACGGCTGATGCCCCTATCGTGGTTCGCAGCTATGAGGACGAAAAGCCTGTGATTGACTTCGAACAGCAGTTGTACGACCAAAGTGTGGGAGACCGAGGAATCCTGTTGACGGGTAATTATTGGTGGTTCTTTGGTCTGCATATCACTCATGCTGCCGACAATGGCATCAAATTGGAAGGCTCGCACAACCGCATTGAACGTTGTGAGTTTTCGTATAACCTCGACACGGGTTTGCAATTAGGTTTCGGGCATGACTTCAGTGATAGTGGTCATGGTTCATCGAACGATGGCTCGTGGTGTGCCTACAACGACATCATCGATTGCGATTCCCATCACAACTGCGACTACGATACGAATTATGGCTCCGACGCCGATGGATTCGCCTGCAAGATGCATAATGGCAAGGGCAACCGTTTCATTCGTTGTCGAGCTTGGCACAATAGCGATGATGCTTGGGACCTTTATGAGACGGATTATTCCGTTGTGATGGCTGAGTGCTGGCCATGGGATTCAGGTAAGGCTGAAGACCATCAGTGGGTGAAGGATTATATTAAGAAAAGTGGAAACATGTCGTTTTCGGGTAATGGAAACGGCATCAAGTTGGGAGGTAATGGAACGGGAGGTTCATCGAAAGGTGTGCACTATGCTTACAATTGCATCGCTTTCAACTGCAATCGAGGTAGTTCGGTGAAAGGTTTCGACTGCAACAACCACAAGGGTGGACATGTGCTCATTGGTTGTTTGGGATTTAATAACAGCTACGATTTCATGTTTGAGTCGGGTGGCTCGGCTTCCGAAACGAAGTTCTATAATAATATTTGTTTGGGTAAGCAGGAAATCAGTGTGGGAACAGATGATTACAATGCCATTGCATCGAAAATGACGAAGAATGGTTGGACGAATCATTTGGTGACGGGAATTGGCATGGATGATTTTGTGTCGCTCGACGAAGACGATGCCTTGAAACCACGAAGCATTGATGGCTCCTTGCCTCGACGCTTTGGACGATTGGCGAGCGACAGTAAGATGGTGGATGCAGGCAATGCGGATTATGACATACCGGCTGATTTGATTGCTGATTTCCCTTTCTTGAAAAGAACGATTACAGGCAAAGGACGAGATTTGGGACCCTACGAGCGTGGAGGCGAAGCAGTGGATGCCATTGAGGAAATTGAGGCTTTTGAGGCTGGCAATAAGACGATAGGCGATGGAAAGATTTACAATTTGAATGGACAGCGGGTGATGAAACCATCGAAAGGCATTTACATCGTGAATGGAAAGAAGGTGCTTAAATGAAGAATGAAGAATGGCTTCGGCAAAACCGAAGCTTGCGAGAAACGATGAAGGGCTTCGATGAAACCGAAGCTTACGAGAATTGAAGATAGAAAAAAAGAAACCGAAGACTGCCATTCAGAAGGCAGGTCTTCGGTTTCGCTTTTATTTGGAAATCAGCACGAAGGCATCTTCACGATTGAAATCGGTAGGTAGGTTCATGGAGACACCTTCGAAAGTGATGTTGCCACCTCCTGAGATGTTCACTTTGCCCGTTTTGCTTTCGTGTGTGGATTTGCCAGAAGTCTTGAAGGACTTGCCACCAATGGCTATCACTTGTGCACCGTTGGTGAGAATTTTCCAATCGGTCTTGATGCTCGTAGCCTTCTTTGATTCTACTGCGACACTTACCTCACCTCCAGCCAATGTGATGTCGCCGTCGCACTTGATGCCATGAGGTTTGGTGTCTGTTTCGGAATCATATTCATATTTGCCACCCGTCGTGACAATGTGTACTTTTCCAGCTGTTATGTTGATGTCGCCATCGGTATTCAAGCCTTTTCCACCATCGCCTTTGGCAAAGAGCGTCATTTCTCCACCCGACATTTGCAACTTGTTGCACTTCACGGCAGCTGCACTGGCAATGTCTTCTTTCTTCGCGTCGTAGTATGCTTCGCCAAATGCTGTGGCAGCGAGTTTACCACCTTTCATGAAGAAGTCGCTCTCCACTTTCATGGCTTTTCCTGCTTTTCCATTGGATATAGCCCAAACCATACCATCTTCGAAAATGAGTTGACCGTTCTGCTTATCTGTTTCCGACTTGGTCTTGCTCACATCAATACCACTTCCTCCAGCAATTGTATTCAGTGTTCCACTTTGAATCTGGAGATATTGCTTCACATGGAAAGCATCTGCTTTGTCAGACGTAGCTTTGATTGTACCGCCCGCGTGGTTCAACACTGTGTATTCATCGCTTTGGTAGGCGTGCTTCACTGTTCCGTTGATTTCGAGCGTACCCTTGCCCGTGAAAGTGGCATGTCCATGCATGAAGAAAGCAGCCTTGTGGGTGTCTTCTCCATTGTCCTTGCCACGCAAACCGTCGGTCAGAGAGTTCATGCTTCCCTCAGCCAATGCCACTTCGATGGCTTTCCCATCTTGAATGTTGATGGCTGCACTGTCGGGATTCGTCAGATTCAGTCCACTCAGCACTAATTTCAGTGGGCACTTTCCATCCATGAAAAGGGAACCATTGCTACTTTTTCCCTTCACTTCCAACTGCACTTCTTCGCGAAAGCTTTCGTCAATCAACACACGCACATGTGCCCCAGCGAAATTCGCTTTCACCTTGTCTCTGAGGTTGTTAGCAACATCTATCTCCACGGCTTCTTCGTTCCACACCACCGTGATACTGCCGTCAGGGAGGTTGCTCGTTGGCATTTCATCCACAATGGAAGCTTGCTTCACAGCGGGACTTGACGTTTCTGTCTTTGAAGAAGATAAGTCGGTTGGTGTATTGTTGGTTTTTCCGTTGCACGAACTGGCGAGTAAATTGATGCAGCAAGCCAGAAAAACACTAAGTATGAAACAATTCTTTTTCATATTCAAGCTGTTGGTGTGATATCTTAAGGCTGCAAAGATAAGAATTAAAGTGCTAATAGATAGAAAGTTAATAGTTAAAAAACAAAAAGAAAGGAAATTCTTTTGCTTTTTAGGCTTGCATCTTCCTTTTCCAATTCCTCACGCCGATAATCGCGATGACCACATAGATGGCATAGAGTGATGCCTTGAAGGGAATGTCCTTATAGAAATAAAGCACGCAAGTCACCACATCCACAGCTATCCAGATGTACCACTGCTCCAAGTATTTTCGAGCCAATGCCCAGATGCCTACAACGCTCAATGCGGTTGTGAAACTATCGGCAAGTGGCACATTACTATTGGTGAACCTGAGCAGTATCCAATAAATGAACATCCACAGGGCAGTGATGCCAAGGAGCCAAGGCAGAATTTTTTCCTTTGGAAAATGGGTTATGGGTAGTTCTTCCTGAGTCTTTGGCTCTTTCAGCTCTTGGTTTTTCGCTATTTTTTTGAAAAGCTTCTTTCCAAATTTCCACGAAACAAAGCCATAGATTGTCATGGCAAGGTAGTAGAATTCCATGCCACAATCGGCATAGAGTCCTTTTTGATAATAGAGCACGATACCCAAAGACTGCATCAGAAAGCCTACGAGCCACATCCAAATGTTTGCTTTCACCTCCAAGAGGATATAGAGCAAGCCTAACACGGTGGTGGTGATGTCAAGCCAGTGATTTTGTAAGAAGTCAAGCATATAAAAGGAAATAAAGAAAGGCTTCGGCAAAACCGAAGCTTACGGTAAATGAAGAATGATGAATGAAGAGAGTAAATTTTATTCTTCATTCATCATTCTTCATTCTTCATTAAAAATTAATATCCAAGTGTGCCATGAAATTGAAAGGAGCTGATGGTGCAAAGCCCACAGCCTCAGAGTCGCGTAAGCCCCATGTGTTCACAGCATACACATTGCCGTTGCTGTCTTGACGGAACTGAGGAGCAGCCCAACCGTTGTTGTCGAACTTGGCGCTGAACACGTTGTAGAGGGTCACACCCACTCTGGCAGACTTCAGATTCCAATGAGGAATGGAGAACTGATAGCTGAGGTCGATGTTCGTTGTGAAGTGCTTTTTCAGCATCAAGGTTTCGGTGGTCTTGTGCGCATCGTCCATTGCCCAGTCGCTCCAGCAGGTCATTTCCTTTACGCCGTAGTTGGTGAGATACTGTTCGCCCACGAATTGACTTTGGATTGCAGCGTCAAAGCCCTTGTAATTGAAACTGAAAATGTTGTTGAAGATGAATCCAGGGGAGAAGCTCAGCGGCGTTTCGCCTACATTCACAACAGTGGAATAGTCGTCGAGCGTCACCTTCATGTTCTTGGCACGGTTCTTCGAGAAAGTTGCATTGGCATCCCAACGGAACCAATCCACAGGCTTCCATGCTGCCTCCAACTCAATACCCATGCGGTAGCTCTTATCGATATTCTTCGTGATTGCCACACCTTCGTCGTCCAACTCGCCTGTCAGAACAAACTGGTCCTTATAGTGCATGTGGTAGAGGTTGATGCCTGCTGTGAAGTGCTCACTCTGGAACTGATAACCCACTTCAACGTCGCCCATGCGCTCTGCCTTGATTTCCTCGCCGTAGTGTTCCTCGTAGTGGTCGCGAGTAGGTTCACGGTGGGCAATGGCGTATGATGCATAGACACGGTGGTTCGGTGTGATTTCGTAGTTAAGACCGAACTTCGGATTGAAGAAATCGAAGTTGTTGTTCAACTTGATGTCAATCATTTTGTCGTTGGAATCCATGTCACCTATTGGACCATCCATCTGGAAGTTGATGTGGCGATACTGCAAGTCGGCATAGGCACTCAGTCCCTTGGCAAATTCCCAATTCACCTTGCCATAGAAGTTCAGGTCTGTTTTCTTTGAGTCGTTGTCAAAGTATTTGAAATCTGGCAAAAGGTTTGGCAAAGGCAATGCCACGCTTTCAGCACCTTTATAGAAAGGACTGCCCACCCAGAGAACACGGCCAATGCGGTCGGAATGGTAGTGGTTCCAGCCTCCTCCCACGTTGGCTGACAGTCCCTCGTGATTATCGTAGTTGAGGGATGCGATGGCACCGTAGAAGTCCTTCGCGCCTTCCTTGCGCTGCACGATGTTGGCACGCATACTCTTGTCGTCGGTCAGCAACCACTGATAGAGCTTCTTGTTGCTCTTCATCTGGTCGTAGTCGTAGTTGTCGTGCGTATAGTGGAGCGCCATGTTCAGTTTCCAATCCGTTCCCATCAACTGATTCCAGTGCAACTGATAATGCTGCTGATGGTAGTTGTCGTACTGGTCATCATAGAAACGTGCTTTTCCCTCTGCATCATAATAGAGTCCACAAGAATTGTAGCGACGACCATAGAGCGACTGCTCATATTTCGATGTGTAGTTCCAAGCCATGTAGGTTTTCTCCGTACCGTTGAAGGTGATGAACTTCACGCTGGTATTGTCGTTGAAATAGCCCGCTTGCAGGAAATAGGAGTTGAGGCGCGATGTGGCGCGGTCGATGTAGCCATCACTTCCAATGTTCGACAGTCGTCCCTGCAAACCGAAATGATGGTTAATCAGTCCTGTGCTGAAGCGTAGCGTTTCCTTGTGGGAACCATACGAACCTACCGAGGTGCTGAAGTTCACGTATGGTTTTGCATTGATGTTCTCCGTCAGCATGTTCACCGTGGCACCGAATGCGCCTGCACCATTGGTTGAGGTACCCACACCACGTTGAATCTGCATCGACTGCAAGCTGCTGGCGAAGTCACCCATGTTGGAGAAATAGACGAGCGAACTCTCGCTGTCATTAAGTGGCACACCGTTGGCGGTTATGTTGATGCGCGATGGATCCACACCTCTGATGCGCAGACCTGTGTAACCGATGCCGGCACCTGCGTCGGTGGTCGTTGTCACACTGGGCGTGAAGGAAACGAGGAACGGCACGTCCTGGCCATGGTTCTGCTTGTTGATGTCCTCACGACTGATGTTCGTGAAAGCCATAGGTGTCTTGCTTGTGGCACGCAGTGATACCACTTGCACGTCTTGCAGTGTGATAGTTCTCAAGGAGTCGGATTCAGTCACTTGTGCTGAACCCAAAGAACAGGTTGCCACAGTGAGCAACCCCAGAAAGAATCTTCTCATTTTTTGTTTCCTTTATTATTTAATGTATAACAATAAAGGGGTTTGTCATGCACCATCCCTACGCCGGCATTACCCGTATCAGGTTCTGAGGGTATGATCTCAGCCGCAACTCCATACGAAGTTGAAGCACCCCTTCGTTTCCCAGTTTGGGAAATCGGGTGCAAAGTTACTGCAAGTTGAGTGAAATACCAAATTTATTTGAGTATTTCCGAAACGCAGCCTAATTTCGACGTAGTCAACGTTACTGCTTTTATCTGAAAAACACGCTATGTTGTGGCAATTAAATGCATCGTTTCTCCTTATAGCACTTCAATGATGCCGTTTTCCACTCTGAATCTCACGTTCTTTCCGCCGAAGGTCATGCCATACACCTTGTCGCCATCCTCTTTGTACTGCGGACGCGGATCTTGTGCCAGCACTTTTCGTAGCACTACGAATTCCTCTTCCGAAAACTCCTTGAGCTTCGCTTCAGGTATGACCACCTCCAAGGTTTTCCATTCGTTCGTTTCTATGAACCCTGCCTTTGCCCCAGCATGAGCATCCGTAAAGGGGATGTAGGGCTTGATGTCGTAGATGGGTGTGCCATCCATTAAATCGGCACCAAGCACCGTGATGGCAGGTGCATTTCTTTCGATGAATTCGACCTTTTTGAGCTTTACAGACGATAATCCCAAAGGATTCGGACGGAAAGGAGAGCGCGTGGCAAACACCCCCATGCGCTTGTTGCCACCGAGTCGGGGAGGGCGCACCGTCATGCCTTGTCCCTCATGCGAATTGGCAGAGAATCCCCAAATAAGCCACAGGTATTCGAAGTCCTCCAGTCCTCGCACGGCTTCTGCGTTCTGGTATTCCTTCACAAAATGTATTTCGCCTTCAGTTTCCTCCACGATGCCACTTTGCCTTGGTATCCCGAATTTGGAGCCAAACGGAGAATGAAAATATGCGATGGGTGTGATAGTCATGTCTCTGTTGATTTGAAATTCTTGTTGCAAATTTAAATCTTTTCATGTAGAATACCGTTATTTTTATCATAATTTTGCTCTTTTGTATCTTCCAACCCTTCTTTTTGACATATTTTTGTTTGTGTTTCATATTTGTTATCATTTGTATCGAAATTTAAAAAGTGTCTGCGTATAAAAATATATCTTTGCGAAGCTCAGAGCATATAATTTAAATCTTTACATATAATTTTAATCTTTAATTAAATATGAAAAAGCTATTTATACATTTGTGTTTGCTGATTGCCTTACTACCGAGTGTGGCACAGGCTCAGAAGTATGTGTTTGGCACAACGCCTGCTCTCCATGTAGATGGTAATGTGCTGAAAGACCCGAGTGGTAACACTGTGGTTTTGCATGGTGTGATGGATACTCCAAGCCCTTATTTCAACAGCTATCGCTGGGGAACTTATTGGAACGGACTTGGCGATGATGCGGTGAGTCCATGTCTGAATTATTTCGACCAAATCACCACTGCAATTACCTCTCCTTCAAAGGGCACGTATTGCAATCTGTTCCGTTTGCATCTCGATCCATGCTGGACGAATGACAACAATGTGCATTACTGCGACAAGACTGGAGATAATGAAGCCAACATTGAGCACTTCAGCAAGGTCAGACTCGAGAAATATCTGAATTCACTTTTCATACCTATCGCACTGAATGCTTTGAGCAAGGGGCTGTATGTCATCATTCGTCCACCTGGAGTATTCCCGTCGAGTGTGAATGTGGGTGGAGTCTATAACAACTACTTGATGGACGTGTGGAATATCATATCGCAAAACGCGACAATTAAGCAGTACAGCGGTCAGATTTCTTTGGAACTTGGTAATGAGCCAGTGGCAGTGAAGAATGCCTATGGTAATACGGACTCGAATGCGCTGCACGACTTCTTCCAGCCTATCGTCAACAAGATTCGCCAGAACGGATTCAATGGTATCCTTTGGATTCCTGGTACTGGTTGGCAGAGCAACTATCAGGACTATGTGAGCCATCCTATCCAGGACAGCAATTTCGGTTATGCTGTCCACAACTACGTGGGTTGGTATAATGGTAACAATTCGACTCCCATTTCTCAATTAAATAATTACATCAATCAGTTCCATACCCAAGTACCTGTGATTGACACCAATCCTATTGTCATCACAGAGGTGGACTGGAGTCCTGAGAATAGTAGCGCAGGACACTATGACGAGCACGGCAACTGGGTAACGGGTAACTATGGTACATGGGCAACAGGTACTACCTCAATGTGGGGTGCGCTCTACAAGGGCCTGCTTGACCACTATGGCACCATCTCCATGACTCTTTCAGGTACCGATACCTACATCGACGTGAGTGCATATCTATCTAATGGCACAGTGCAACCAGCATACCAGACGGCTATGGGAGGTAATGCATGGGAAGCCTGCAGTGGTGCATGTTTCCAGTGGTACAAGGAGTGGGCTCTCGCCCAAATGTCAAGTGACATACCAAATACTTACCAACTGGGTGATAACATTGTGAACTATGCACCTACAGTGTGGGCAGGACAGACTGGAGAATACGGTGGTCTGGGCCACACGGCTTACGAACGCTACAACAGTGGATCCATCGGCCAGGGCGACGTGCTCACCCAGACGCTCACAGGTGTGAAAAGCGGCAAGTACAACGTCACCCTCGAGCTGGCCGGCT
>JAEEGI010003407.1_pt1 | contig 37932 bp, 30 predicted proteins | sample 8958751 | NCBI WGS metagenome assembly JAEEGI01 (sample SAMN16246545, study PRJNA631951) | gut metagenome | biome: gut microbiome; feature: rumen; material: KS-attached | host: Bos | place: Iran: Karaj | collected 2018-10 | reverse complement strand
GCTGTCGATGATCGGCATCGCATCGGGCGCCGTCCTGAACATCGGCCTGGATCCGCTGCTGATCTTCGGATTCGGCCTGGGCATCAAGGGCGCTGGCATCGCGACCGCCGTGTCCCAGTGCGTGAGTTTCTTCATCATGCTCTCCCTCTGCGGACACAAGGGCGGCATCCGCATCCAGTTCCGCCATTTCCGGCCTTCATGGCAGGCGTATGCCGAAATCAATGCCGGCGGACTCCCCTCTCTGGCGCGCCAGGGCTTGATGAGCATCGCGGCCATCTGCCTCAACCAGACCGCGGCCGTCTATGGGGATGCGGCCGTGGCCGCCTTCTCCGTCGTGAGCCGCATTGCGATGCTGGCTTGCGCCGCGATGATCGGGTACGGCCAGGGATTCCAGCCCGTGTGCGGATTCAACTACGGTGCAGGGCTTTACGATCGCGTACGCGCCGCTTTCCGGCACAGTCTGGGGGTTTCCACGCTTTACTGCCTTATCCTGGCCATCCTGGGCTTTGTTTTCGCGCCGGGGATCGTGCGCGTCTTCCGTTCCGATGATGCGGAAGTGATACGGATGGGCACCGATATCCTGCGATACCAGTGCCTGTCCTTTCCCCTGACGGGAATGGTCGTGATGTCGAACATGTATCTCCAGAACATCCGGAAGACCGTGCCGGCGGTGCTGATGGCCACGGCACGCCAGGGCCTGTTCTTCATTCCTGCCCTGTTCCTGGGACGCTGGGCATTGGGCTTCCTGGGCCTGGAGATCGCCCAGACCGTCTCGGACGCCTGCGCCTTCCTTCTCGCCCTCCCGCTCACCATCCCGACCCTCCGCCGGATGGGGCAAACTGATCGGTGCCTCCCTTCCATTGTAAGAAAAAATCGGAATTGCAAGTTTTAAACGATTACTTGCAGTCCCTCTCTCAAGCTACTTGACTTGAGCGTAATACGCCTTCGAATCGCAGAAGGTTTTTCGTGTTTAATTAGCACCAACCGTCTTTATATCAACACATTATCAATTAAACGTTTATTTCTTTCAATTCATTTTTTTTATTGTCCAATTTGCGAAACAAATTTGGATTTAGAATTTGTTTAAGTGAGAGAAACAAACTGATTATGTATATCGACAAAAGCGAAATTCCTCAAGGTTCTTCTCCTGATGAGATACACAAAAGGACAGAGATTATCCTCAAGTTTTACCACAGTTGGAAAGAAGATAACCCGACCCAGAGGGTTTATAATCATGGGCTTAAGGACTATATCAATGTCAGGCAAATTTCCATTTCGGAAACAGCTCGCCATGCAGCGAAAACATATTTGTCTACTTTAGCTGTTCTCCAGTTAGATGGTATATTGGCCTGCGCCAGAAAGGTCCGGATTGGGAAACCTAAAGCACGATCCAACCAATCACAGTTTCAAGCTATGATACAGATGGAACATGATTGTCCAGGAGTAGGGAGAGTCAAACTCATGGTCGGAGTCAGATTTAAGACTCACATCAAAATCCAATACTGCATAACTGCGATTGACGTATTAGAATAAAAAAACACCCCGCAATGCGAGGTGCTAAGATTGCCCCAGTTAAGCACGGCCAGAGTTTACTCAAGTGAGTGAGCCTTCTCGGGACGGGGACTTCTGCACGCAGTGAACAGCTCTCAGAGCCGCGTCTTAATTAACCATGACAAAGGTAGTATTTTGGTTGTAAAAAAACAAGCGAAGAGCCCGTCTTCTCTATTGCATCTGCCGCAGCAGCGTACCGATGAAACAAAAGGGACAGCGACGGACGCGTTTTCGGCTCATTTTGCTCCCGCCACGTACCTTGAGGTCAGCGACGGACGCATTTTCGGGCTATTTTGCTCCCGCCGCGTACCTTGAGGACAGCGACGGACGCATTTTCGGCCCGTTTTGCGCCCGCCGCGTACCCAAACGGAGCAAGACTAAGAGCCCTCCGCCTACTGCATCTGCCGCAGGAGAACTTTTATGCCGGGAAGGCGGTCCGGCAGCGCGGTGATGTCCGTTTCGCCGAAATGGTACGGAATCAGGACCTTCGGGCGAATCATCTCGGCCGCACGCACGCACTGGTCGGGCGTCATCGTATAGGGCTGATTACAAGGCAGGAACGCGACATCGATGTCCTTCATCTCAGCCATTTCGGGAATGTCTTCCGTGTCGCCGGCGATATAGATCCGCATGCCGTCCAGGGTCAGGACGTAGCCGTTGCCGTTCCCCTTCGGGTGGAACTTCTCCCGCCCCGGCGTGGTGTTGTATGCGGGCACGGCTTCGACAATCACGTCACCTGGCTGTATGCTGCTCTCGGGGCGCTCCTCAAAGACGATGATGCGCTTGTCGCCGTTAGCCATCACCTCCGGGGCCGGAACACCCTCGACTCCAGAGAGTTTCGCGGCGCTGGTCGCATTCGCCAGCAGGCGCGTCTTCTCGCCGGCGAGAGCCTTCAGCGCTTCCGGATCCAGGTGGTCGCCGTGCTCATGCGTGATCAGAATCAGGTCCGCCTTCGGGAACTCACTCGCATAGTCAGTGGGCTTACCGTGGCCGCTGACCGGATCGACATGGATCCAATGGCCGACATAGCGGATCGCCAAAGTGCCATGCTTGATGAGCGTAATCTCGACCGGCAGCCCGCCGGGCGTCAGGAAGATTTCCGTCTCATAGCGGCTGACCGCCTTCCCCGCCTCAGTCCATGCGAGATAACCGCCCACGAGGTTGCAAACGCAAGTGTAACCGGCCTTCGTCAGACGTTCGGCCGCCGCTGTGCTCCGTCGCCCGCTCCGACAATAGACCGCAAGGGGCGCCTCCTTCGGGAAAGCGGCCTCCACCTGTTCGAGGAATCCGTCAGCGAACCAGTTGATGTTAACCGCCCCGGCCAAATGTCCGGCGGCATATTCCTCCGGCGTGCGCACGTCCAGCGCCACGGCCCCCTTCTGAGCCGCAGCAGCGGCGAATGCATCCACATCCAGGTCCTTCCAGGCACCACCCTTGGCGCAGGAAAGCAGCGCCAACAAACTCGAAATCAATGACATAAACTTAAGCATCTGAATCAGTATTTAAGATGAAACGGCATAGGACAGGATATCGTCCCAGACCTCCTGACGGCCGGTCTCGTTGTGGATTTCGTGGCGCATGCCGGGATATACTTTGAGGCTGACGTCCGTGTATCCCACCTGGCGCATCAGCTCCACGGCTTGCTCAAGCGCCTGGTCGTTTACCCGGCAGGGATCCTCGGCGCCGGAGATGAAGTGCACCGGCAGTGAACGGTTCGACATCGTCCAGCCCTTGGGATCATAGCAGTCCTTCATCAGGAGCAATAGATTCAAGAAACCGTCCGCCGTGAAGACATATTGGCAGAGCGGATCCGCACGATAGGCCGCCAGCGTCTCGGGATCTGAGCAGACCCAGGCATTCGGTCCTTCTCCCGCGAAGGGCTTGTCATAGGCGCCGAAGGACAGTTTCTGCATCAGGGCCGGCCGGTGGTGCCAGCCCCGGAGCGCCCCGTCCATGCGGCAGATCGCCATTCCGGCGCCCTTGACAGGGTTGTCCGAAGGGCAGCCGCACACGATCAGGCTGTCGATGGCACCGTCGTAACGCTTGGCGTACGAGCGCACGACCAGCGAGCCCATGCTGTGGCCGAAGAGCGTGAGCGGGAGACCGCTGAAACGGGCCTTGACCCAGTCGGTGACTGCCTTGGTGTCGTCAATCAGGCCCAGCCAGCCGTCCTTTCCCATGAAGCCCAGGTCCTCCGGTGTCGCGACGGAAGCGCCGTGGCCGCGATGGTCATGGGCGACGACGACAAAGCCTTTGTCGCGGAGGAATTCCATCAGCGGGAAGTAGCGCTCTTTGTGCTCGCACATGCCGTGCACGATCTGGATGATGCCCCGGGGCTCCCCCGCCGGCACATCCCATGCGAGTGCCAACTGCACGCCGCCCCGCGTCGATTTTAAGTTGCCAGTTTCCATATTCAGAATCGTTTATCGTTCAAGCCAGCGCCTCCAGCAGGGCGTCGAGGGTGTCCACCACGCCGTCGAAGAGCTTGTACATCAGCTCCGCCTCCATCATTTCCGGGATGTAAACCACGGTCTTGCGGCCCGCGCCCTTCATCCAGCCGGCCTCGGTGTGCGCCGAGCGGCCGCAGGGCAGGACCAGCACGCAGGTGTCGGCCCATTCCAGCGCCTCCAGGTCAGCAGCGAACTGCCGCTCCGCCTTGGGGTCTTTCAACCCCGCCGCATAATCGGCGAAAGTCCATTCGGCGCAGTTCGGATCCACATCCGTCCAGCGGAAGCCGTTGCCCCCATGCGGCGGATGCCGGAAATCATACACCTCGTGCCCCGCCTCCCGGAGTCGCTCCACGACCTCCGGGAAATACGGATTGCGCCAACTCGACGCGACATAAATCTTCGCCATAACCTGCCTCCTTTCTCACAAATATAAACAGAATTCTTCGTATCTTTGAAAGAAGCAACTATTTGGAACGATGGAAATCAATGTCTATCCACAGTATTTCGAAGCGCAGGGAGATTTCAACGGCGTGGAGCGGCGCGGGGCGCTGGTCCTGTTGATCTCGGATTCTGAGGCAGGGACCATCTCCTACCGGGCAGCCGTATCCTTCTTCCCGCACCGGGACGCGGAGGACTTCGCCGTCTCGTACGATGCTTTTTTCGAGAAAGAGCTCTATCGTGCGTCCGGTCGCCGCTCCCGGAAACGCGAAACCGCAATGCTGGCCACACTCCACGAAGAAATTGATGCCCTTGCTGCCCAGCACGATGCAGCCGTCCATTGGGACAAGCCACTGGGCGAACCTCGGATTGGATAGCACTTCCCCTTTGTTTTTTACATATATTTGAAAAGAAATACCAGACAACTATGATCCGTATCAACTGTTTCTTCCAAGCCGCCGCCGGCGAGCAGACGTTCGAGTGTGCCCTGGAGGCCGCCAAGGCCCTGACTGCCAAGTCATTGCAGCACGAAGGCTGCGTGGCTTATGGTGTTTTTTGCAGCGCCACGCGCAAGGATATCTTCATGATTTGCGAGACCTGGCGCGACCAGGCCGCCCTGGACAAGCATTCCGCGACGCCGGAGTTCGCCGAATATGTCGGCGTCATCCAGCAGAACGGTAAACTGAAGATCGAGAGCTTCCAGTTCTAGCGTGAGAACATTGTTCACGGCTCTTCTTCTCCTGCTGCCTTTCGTCACGCGGACAGCGGCGGCAGAGGTGCGGGTGTATAAAGGTACGAGTTCCTTCACCAGTGACGTGATCTGCACGGTGCGGGACGGAAAGGTCTACAAAAAGACCTCCGGCTTCACCAGCGATATCATCGCCACCGTCCGGTCCCACCAGATCTTCAAAGGCACGTCCAGTTTTACCAGCGATGTCCTTTACACGGTCCGGGACGGAAAGGTCTATAAAGGCACCAGCGACTTCCAGCGCGACATCCTTTTCACAATCCGCGACGGCAAGATCTACAAGGGCACGTCCACTTTCAACAGTGATATCCTGGCCACGATCCGGGACGGCAAAGTCTACGAGGGCACCAGCAGCTTCCAGCGCGACGTCCTTTTCACTGTGGACGGCTACCTCACCGTAGAAGAATTCTTCGCGGTCTGGCACGCCGTGCGTTACGTGTATTAGGCGAATCCAGCAGGGATTAAGACAATCAGCCCCTTCTGAGCGCGAGCACATTTTCAATGTGTCCCGTGTGCGGAAACATGTCGACCGGACAAGCGTCCGAAGCGATGCGGTAGCGGCCGCCGCGCGTGAGGAAAGCGACGTCGCGGGCCTGGGTCTCGGGATTGCAGCTGACGTAAACGATACGTTCCGGGCTAAGCCGCAGGGCTGAACGGAGGAACGGTTCGTCGCAGCCCGCACGGGGCGGGTCGAGCATCAGGACATTCACGGGCGTGTCAAAGTCCCGCATGAAGGCGCCGACGTCGTCGCAGTAGAACTGCGCATTCCGGATCCCGTTCGCCCGGGCGTTGCCGATGGCGTCCCGCACGGCGTCCCCGTTGATCTCCACCCCGATCACCCGGGTCTCGGAGCCCGCTGCCGAGAGGCCGATCGTCCCGATGCCGCAATAAGCGTCCAGCAAGGTCTCTCCCGGCCTGAGCCCAGCCTCCGACAGGGCAAGCCCGTACAGACGCTCCGTCTGCACCGGATTGACCTGATAGAAAGAACGGGCGCTGATCTTATATCGCAGGCCCAGCAATTCATCATAAATGAACCCCGGCCCAAAAAGCACCTTCTCCCGCGGCCCCAGCACCACGCTCGTCTGCCGCGGCTGGATGTTCTGCACTACGGTCGCGACCTCTGGATGTGCAGCCCGCAGGCGCGCAAGGAGCTCCTTGCGCCCGTGCATCAGTTCCTCCGAAGTCACCAGCACGACCATCACCTGTCCCGTCCGGACTCCCACGCGCAGCAAGATATGCCGAAGCACGCCGCCGTAGCCGAAAGGCTTGATCTTCAGCCTGTTCAGCAAATCCGTCAGCGTCCCCAGCACGGCATTCAGCCGCCGGTCCTGCAAAAGGCAGTCCGAGACGGGGACCACCCGGTGCGACCATTCCTCATACAGGCCGCAGACGACCCGCGAGCCCTGCATCGAGACGGCGGCGATCACCTTGTTGCGATAGTGGAAAGGCTCCTCCATCCCGCACACTTCCCGCACATTCACCCGCAGCCCCGCAGCCCGGAATGCCTGTGCGACCGCATCGCGCTTGCGGGCCAACTGCTCCGCATAGTCGCAATCCAGCCACCGGCACGCGCCGCAACGCTCAAAAGAAGGACAGGTCATACGCTTCATGGACACAAAAATACGAACTGTTCCGCTGCTTTGATGCAAATCGTCCTATTTTTTTGTAAATTCGTAGACACGAAAAAGACGAAATAAACCATCATATGAAACACAGACTCCCCTTCCTTCTCGCCGCAGTCCTGACGATCGTCTCCGCCTGCGGGCCGGCACGCTATTCCAGCAATTTCAACCTCAAGGGCGTTGACGAATACGCCCTCTTCGAGCCCTTCTCACACGTCATCTACTACAATGAGCGCAACAACCCGAAGTATGACGCCGATCTGTCAGATGAGGCCGCCAGGGTCCTCTTGGAGGTCATCGAATCCGAGCGTTACCCCTTCACCCACGCCATCCAGATGGACTATGATGACCGCGACGCCGCCATCGGCCGCTGGCTCGATTCCTTCGCGGACATGGGCACCTCCCGTGCCGGGCGTCTCCGTGTTCCCGACGCGCTGGTCCAGAAGATCAAGCAGAGCAAGCACCGTTACGGAATCATCTTCTATTCCTACGGTCACATCCAGTCCGCAGAAGGCCGTCGCCTGGAAGAGATGGAGCGCGCGACCATCCGTATGATCGAGAAAATCGCCGATCAGATTGCCAACAGAAGGAAGAGGTCCAATCCGACCTACATTCCGCGCACGGAACCCTACAACAACACGATTTATTACGCCATCATCGACTCACAGACGGGCGAGATCGCCGATCTCGGCCTCAACAATACCTTCTTCTATTCCAATCCCGTCAATGCATCCGATGTCCGCGAGAACCTCGCCGGCCTTCTTCAGGACATGATCAAATAAGAGCCCCGCATCATGAGACCATCCTTCCCCCTATCCTGCATCTTCAGCGTCCTCGTGCTTTTGGCGGCGAGCTGCCGGCCGTCCATCCCTTCCGCGCTCAGTCTGGGCGAGGGCGACAGCTGGAGTTCACGGCAGAGTGTCTGCGACTTTGAGCTGAACGGGCAGGCTCGCTGCTCGGAGGGCGCCCGGGCGCTCATCTCGTTCTGCCGGCAAGAGGACGCTTCCGGCTACGAAGTGCTCCTGCACAACGGCCCGATCGACGGCAGCGTGAAGACCGGCAGTCTGCTGCACGTGCGCAATCTCTACCGCTCCCTGGCGCAGGACGGAGAATGGTTCGACGTCAATGTCGCCGTGCGTGGCAAGAATGTAGGCGTCCGCATCAACGGCGTGGATGTCGTCTGCTATACGGAGCCGGAGAACCCCTGGCGGGCGCCGGGACACGAAGCAGAGCGCATCGCGCCCGGACGCATCGGACTGCAGGGGGTGAGCGGCACCGTCGAATTCCGGAACCTGACCCTCACAACCCTGCCCGAAGGCACGAAGAATCCGGCCGACACTCTCGCGCCGGTCAATGAGCAGCAGGACGGGATCATCCGTCTGCAGCAGCGGGACTTCCCGGTCATCGACTACCACGTCCACCTCAAGGGCGACCTGACGCAGGAGATGGCGCACGCGATGTCCATGAACTATGGCATCAATTACGGCGTGGCGCCGAATGCCGGTGAGGGCGGCGTGGGACGCATGCTCGCGGACGACGCGGAGGTCTATGCCTATCACGACGAGATCAGCGGCGAGCCCTTCCTCTTCGGCGTGCAGGGCGAAGGACGGAAATGGACCCAGACCTTCTCCAAGGACGCCTTGGGCATCTTCGAGTATCTCTTCACCGACGCAATGACGATCATCGACCACAAGGGCCGGAACTCCCGGATCTACCGCCCTGAGGAAGTGTTTTTCGACGGCATCAGCCGGCAGCAGTACATGGACCACCTCGTCGACCAGACGGTGCTGATCCTCACCAACGAGCCCGCCGACATCTATGCCAATCCGACCTTCCTTCCCGGCGTCATGCAGGCTCAATATGACGTCTTCTGGACGCCCGAGCGCGTGGACAAGGTCCTGGATGTGCTGGAGAAGTATCACATCGCCCTGGAGATCAACCCGCGTTACAAGATCCCGTCTTTCGACATCATCCGCAAAGCCAAGGCGCGCGGCATCAAGTTCACCTTCGGCACCAACAACGTGGATTCCAATTTCGGACGCCTGGAGTATGCGCTGGAGGCCATCGAGGCCTGCGGTCTGACCGCGGACGACATCTGGTTCCCGTCCATGAGCATACGGGCGGAACGTCCCACCGTCATTTATAACCATTTCGACTGAACATGAGCATCACCGGCATCGGGGAGACCGTCCTCGACATCGTTTTCCGGGGCGGGCAGCCCCAGGCCGCCGTCCCGGGCGGATCCACTTTCAACGCCATGATTTCCCTGGGCCGCACCGTCGGGCGCAAGTGCCCGGAAGTTGCGCTGCGCATGGTCACGCAGACCGGTGACGATCCGGTGGCGGACATCGTCACCGCATTCATGAAAGAGAACCGTCTCTCTGACGAGGCCCTGGTCCGTTCTTCCGGCCAGAGCACCGTTTCGCTGGCCCTGCTGGACGAGAAAAGCAATGCCCATTATGAGTTCTTCCGGGACCGCACCCTGCCGGCTTTCCAGGCGCCTGCGCTGAACTTCGGGCCCGGCGACATCGTCCTTTTCGGCTCCTTCTTCGCCATCAATCCGGAGACCCGGGAGCAGACGCGCGCCCTGATCCGGCAGGCACGTGAAGCGGGTGCCGTCGTCTATTATGACATCAATTTCAGGAAGAACCACAACGCCGCGGATTCCCTGCCCCAGATCGAGGAAAACATCGCCCTGAGCGACATCGTGAGGGGCTCCTCCGAAGATATCGAGGCCCTGTATGGCTCCACTGATGCGGCGAAGGTATATGCGGAGCACATCGCCCCGCGCTGCCCGAACTTCATCTGCACGAAAGGCGCCCGCGAGACGGAGGTATTTTCTCCCGGCGCCCATGGGATCTACCCGGTCCCCCAGGATACCCCGGTCGTCTCCACGATCGGTGCCGGCGACAACTTCAACGCCGGTGTTGTCTACGCCTTAGTGTCGACTGCCTGTCCGCCTGCGAAGGCCCATGTGCCTGTGCGGTTTGGGCAGCATTCCCCCGAAGGGGTTAAAGTCTCAGCTGCCCAAACCGCACAGGCATCTGGGCCGGCCCTGCAGCTGACAAAAAGCGACTGGGACCGCATCGTCCCAGTCGCCCATCAATTCAGCGCCAACGTCGTCGCCAGCCTCTACAACTACGTCGATCCCGACTTCGAGCCTTAATCGGCCAGCTGCTCCCGGATAAAACGCACCTCCTCCTCGCTGTATGGCGTGCCATCGGGGCGGAAGAGGTCATGGAACCATATTTCCGGCTCTTCCGTGAAAGGAACGGGCTTGCCATCCTCGACCGGATTCCAAGGATAATGGCACTGCTGCTTGCCATTCACCAGACCGTAACTGAAACAGCCGATCCTGTACTTCTTGAAAAGCGGCAAGATGGAGAAATAATCCGATCCCCGTGACCTCGCCATCCACTCCGAGCAAATCACCGGACGCCCGAACTGAAGGGCGTACTCGATAAAGGCACGGCATTTCGTGGAATCGTTGTAGCTATGGAAAGAGATCACGTCGCTGTTGGCGCAGACGAATTCTGATATTTCCTTATTATAGGAACGGGCATCCGGCATCGCCCACATCGGCGCCGTCAGAGGCTGGGAAGGATTCACCTCCCGCGCCCAGCGGAACACCGTTTCCAGGAACGGCAGGGTCTCGAAGCCCTTCGTATTCTCCGGCTCGTTATACAGGCACCAGGCCAGGATGCGCGGGTCATCCTTATAGCGATTCATCACCGCCTTGAGATAACGCTCGATCACCGGCCAACGCGCCGGATCATTGACGACATCCCGTCCGGGAGAAGCCATCCAGACCGAATTATGCACACCCGGCACCGGCTGGGGCTGCGGTCCCAGATACGGATTCTTAATCGTGCCGCCGTTGGTAAAGAACGTCATCAGGATGCGCAGGCCATGCTTGTCCGCCAGCCTTACCGTCTCCTCCAGCCGCTCCATGAACCCCTCGGGATCGTCCTGCCACACGAGATCGCACAGGAACAGGCGGATGGCATTGAATCCCAGACCCTCTGCCAATCCCAACTCCCGGTCCACCACATCCGGCTGGAAATAATCCTTCCCCCATATCTCTACAGAGGTCCCGCCGTAAGAGGGCATGTACACGCACCCGACCGGCCATGGCTGGGCATTATACCAAGCCCAGGCACGATCCTCACCCCACCGCTCTCCAGGCACAACCTCTCTCTTACAGGAGAAAGTGGCGAGCACGCTGATCATCGCCAGACAAAAAAGAATCTTCTTGCTCATACCCTAATTGATACGCCTCACGCCGCGAGGCAATTTAACTTTCGTAACAATCTTGCCGTCAGTACCTTTACGGTGGCAGACCTCAATGACACCATGAGGTGTGGGAAAAGAGCCTTCGGCCCATTCCAAATCCCCCAGGTGCGGCTCAATCCGGACCTTCCGGAAGCCGACGTCCAGCGGCTCGATTCCCAGGACATGCCGGCTCAGCCAGGGCGTGGGACCGGAGGCCCAGCCGTGGCACAGGCTATGACGCAGGCCGACATAGCACCAGGCTCCGCCGTCGGCGTGGATGTCGAATTTACCCTCTGGAACAATCTCGTCGATCGGAGCGGCTTTCAGGCCGTCGTTGTAGTTGAAATCCTCCCAGAAAGTCGTGGCGCCCAGCTCGATCATCCGCCCCCAATAAGAACGGACGAACTGCAAGGCCTCCGCATAATGACCGGCGCGGGCAAGTGCCTCCAGCAGGAAGTAGCCCATGAAAGAGGTACACGAGGCCGGACCGTTGTCCAGGATGATCTTGGCGGCGGCTTCAGCGTCCAACATGCCGGCGCAGGAAAGAAGCGCCGCCGCCTGGCTGCTGCCTTCCGTGTCGGGGATGTATGTCTTCATTCGGGCTGCCTTTTCGGCGCATTCCTGCGCCAGGGCCTTGTCGCCCAGCCATCCAGCCATTTCCGTACCTGAGTCAAGCGCCATCACCGTCAACGCCTGCAGGCCGGCATGGATCACCGCCGGCTTGTCATTGGAAGGCCAGTCGATGAAACGCCAGCCGGGATAAGCCTCCCGGTTACCGTCAACATTCGCCATCACCTGATGCAAGAGCGCCGACAGGTAATCCTGCTGCTCCCGCAGATATGCCATATCCCCATACCATTGATACAGATGGTGTTGCATGATGATCCACCATAGCGAATAGGAACAGGTCCCGTTCATCCATGAGCCGGATGGCGTCCGGTCCCGGACGTAGTCGAGGCTCTTGCGCACTACCTCGTGATTGCCGAAGACGGTGCCGACCGTCATGACCTCCACATCCATGTCCCCGATCCAGACGAGCCGGTCGCGCTTGATGCCGTCCCAGAGGTATTCCTGCATATTCAGGTGGACGGTATAGGCGCCCGTCTCCCAGATCCGGTCGAGACCGGGATCGCTGCAGCGGAATGAGCCCAGATAGGGAATGTCCCGGTAGCGGGAAATGGCACGGACGGCCAGGATGGGCACATCCTGATCCTCATCCAGCAGGTCCAGGCGCGCGAAACGGAAGCCGCTGTTGCCGAATTCGAGCGTGCCGAGCCAAGGCACGCTGACTTCGACATCCCGGGCGGAGTGGTCGTTGGTGGCCGTGCTCCCGGGCGTATCGACGCTGCTCAGGGCCTCGCTGACCGATTCACCCAGGCAGATGCGGAAACGCGCCGCCCTGTGATTATTGGAAATGGCCCGGACGATCTGGATTCCGCCCTGGATCTCTTTGCCGAAATCCAGGAGCACCGAGCCTTTCAGCCCGAAGACCGTCACGACAGGTTCGGAGGTGCAGACCTGACCGCAGTAAGGCTGCAGCAGGTTTTCCGCTCCATTCAGAGCACCCGAACTGCATACGATGCGCGTCGGCGTCAGGTATTCGGTCACGAACTCTGATTCCGCCCGCTGGCCGGACGGAGGGGTCGCCCCGAAAACAGGTGTAGCGCTGGCGAGCAGCGCTACAACGTATAAACAGAATCTTTTCATCGTCGCTTATAACTCGACGTGGTGCGTGCCGGCGGCGTACTCCTTTACTTCCGTTTCGCCAGGCAGGGTCACAGACGCCGTCGCGCCTTCAGGCACGGTGAAGTCCCAGATCCATTTCTCGCCCTCATACTTCCAGGCGCTCTTGATCAGACCCGCGGCAGATTTGTATTCGGCGTTGATGAAGCCCAGACGTTTGTCTGGAACAGGCTTCATCACGATATGTTTGAAGCCGGGCTGGGCAGGATCGGCGGCGATGCCGGCGACCGTCTTCCAGATCCAGGCGCAGACACTGCCGTAGGCGTAATGGTTGAAGCTGTTCATGCCCCTCGGGCCCATGCCGGACTCAAGGGTATAACTGTTCCAACGCTCCCAGATCGTAGTGGCGCCGTTGTCGACGGAATAGAGCCAGCTGGGGTTCTTGCGCTGGAAGAGCAGGTCCCAGGCGATATCGGCCATCCCTTCCTGGGTCAGGACATCCATCAGGATGGAGGTCCCGAGGAAACCGGTCTGCAGGCAGCCGTCATGGTCGGCGAAATTCTGGCGCAGACGCGCCTTCATCGCTTCGCGGGCCTCCCCTTCGACCAGGTCGTTCTTCAGGGCGAAGAGAGCCGGAGTCTGCATGGTATTGAGAATCGCGAGCTTGAAGGTTCCGTCCGGATTCAGGAAACTCTTCTGCAGGTAGGTGCGCGCAGCCTCAGCCATCTCCTGATAAGGAGCAGCATCGCGGCCGCTGGCAGCAGCCATGTCACGCATCATCCGGGCATCGATGGCCCAGTAGGATGCGCTCAGATAGTTCCAATACACGATGGCTTCGGGAAGGCGGGGCCAGTAACCCTTGGCGTCGGCCGGCGCAAAGGCACGGCGGCTGCAGCTCTCCAGAGGCTCGTAGCTGAGCCAGTCAGCCCATTGGTAGTCGCCGTTCTCGGCCGCCAGCGTCTTGTGGTCGTACTTCGTGTCGTTGATATGGTTCATGAAACGGTCCATCGCCTCCCAGTTCTCCTCGATGATCTGCGTATCGCCGAATTGTTTCCAGATCGTCCAGGGGCAGATGATGCCGGCATCGGCCCATCCCAGACGCATCATCGAAGTCGGCTCTGCGCCATACTGGGCCTGCGGAGCGACGCCCGGGAATGCACCGGCCTCGGTCTGCGTGTCACGCATGTCGCGCATCCACTTGTGGAAGAAGGAATCGGTGTTGGCAAAGAAGGTGCCGGTCTCGGTGAAGACCTGCGTATCGGCGGTCCAGCCCAGGCGCTCGTCGCGCTGCGGGCAGTCCGTCGGCACGGAGAGATAGTTGGAGCGCTGACCCCATACCGTATTGGATATCAGTTTGTTGATCAATTCATTGCCGGTCTCTAAGACACCGGTCTCAAGCTGCTTGGAGATGGATGTCACCGGGATGGACTCCACGCTGCGGAACCGGACCTCGCCCGTCGCCGTGACGGAGATGAAGCGATAGCCGAAGAAGGTACAGCTCGGATGATAAGCGACAAACGCATTCTTCCGGCCCAACGGGTCCTTGCCGAAAGTGTACTTCAGCCGGATGCCCTTCTCATAGGTGCGCAAGTTGCGGCGATGGACGCTGCCCTCGGGACCGTCCATGCCACGGGACTCGGCGCCGTTGCCATCATTGAGAAGTTCACCGGGAAGGCAGGTCAGCTCCGTACCTTCCGCAGCCTGGAAGACGAAGGAAGGGACAGCCGCCGCATTCTGGCCGAAATCAACGACGAGGGTCTCCCCCGGCTTCAACAGGATCTCCTGTCCGGCGGCATACTCCCGCGCGATGACGACTTTTCCATATTCCACTTCTTCCTTATTCTCCGACTCCTTGGCTCCGGTCACGCCTTCCCAGACATAGGCCAGGACAGGCTTCAGGGTCAAATCCTTGCGCAGATAGATTTCAGCGCCCTCGGAAGGCAGGATCTCTCCGGCGAATTCGCTGTTCACTTCGGGTGTGGACAGGCGGTCGACGGAGAACATCCCAGGTTCGATACGCGCGTCATATTCCTCTCCGTCGAAGATGCCGGCGTGGGTCACAGGACCGGCGATGCCGGCCTTCCAATGCTCCGTATCCGTGCCGAAACAGGCTGTCGTACCATCTGCATAAGTAAGCTGCAAGACGCCGCGGAAGGCGCATTTCTTCCCGATCATACCCTCATGGCCACCGGGCGTAACGATCTTGTCCGCCCACCAGCCCGGGGTGACCTGGACCGAAAGGACATTCTCCCCGCCGGCCTTCTTGCTGTAAACATCCGTCACGTCATAGGTGAAGGAGCGTTTGGTCTTGGCATAATGCGTGAAACCGGGCTTGAGGAATTCTTCCCCGACAGACAGACCATTCACATACAGTTGATAGACGCCCAGGCCGGCTGTCATCCATTTAGCCGACGTGACCGCCTTCTCATTCTTGACGGATGATTGGAAAAAGCTGGCTCCATCCGCAGCCCGGAAAACTTCCGAAGCCTTGCCGGTCACAACCGGCGCATCGGCTGCGGAAATCCATTCGGAGGCCTCCCAAAGGGATGCATCCAGCGCCTCGACGCGCTTGCCCACCGTAGGCGTGGGAACCGGCCCGTTGCAAGATATCAACAACGCGGCAACAGCCGCCCACAAAACAGAACTATTCTTCATAAGTAATCAATCGGGAAATTAGTTGGCGTATGCATGATGGAACCCCTTGATCTTGTCCTGGCCGCCGCGGGTGAAGTCAGGGACTTCGACCGGCGCGCTGCCGTGCTCGATCGAGATGGCGGAAAGCGGACCGACGCAGCACCATTCGGCGAGGTCGTAGACATCCATATCCAGCGGCAGACCGTGGTTCAGGCAGTAGATCAGACGGTAATCCATGATGAAATCCATGCCGCCATGGCCGCCGACCTGTTTGGCAACTTCGCCGATTTCCTTGACAAGCGGATGGGTGTAAGCCTGGACCAGCTGCTCATACTGCTCCGGACCCAGGTAAGGATCTCCATCGTAACCCGCAGGGAGGTCGACCACATCCTTGATCTGCTCCGGTACGAACGAATAGCCGGGCCTCGGATATTTGCTGGCAAAGCCCTTCGTTCCCACGATCTGATACATCCGGTTGTACGGGCGCGGCGTCATCACGCCGTGCTGGATCTGGATCGTGCGTCCCTTCGCGGTACGGATCATCGTCATCGTATGGTCGGCATTGGCGAAATCCTCGGGATTCTCCACCTCGGGGCTCAGTTTCTTGACCAGGCCGGGGCCGGTCAGGGCCTCCGTTTCCATGGAGACCAGGGTCTTCAACTGGTCGCCGCGGTGGATGTCGAACACCTGGCAGACCGGGCCGAAGCCGTGCGTGGGATACACATCACCCTTATGGGTGCGGTTGAATTCGAGCCGCCAGTTATCCCAGTAACTCTTCCAGAAAGGGGTCAGGCAATGGATGTAAGCGCCCTCTCCGTGGTAAATCTCGCCGAAGAGACCGTGCTGGGCCATGTTGAGCGTGGCCAGCTCATAAAAGTCGTAGCAGCAGTTCTCCAGCTGCATGCAATGCTTGCGCGTGCGCTCGGACGTGTTGATCAAAGCCCAGATTTCCTCCAGGGAAGTCGCTGCCGGCACTTCGATCGCCACATGCTTGCCATGCTCCATCGCATAAAGGGCTACGGGTACATGATGCACCCAGTCGGTGCAGATATAGACCAGGTCGATGTCGTCGCGCTCGCAAAGCTGTTTGAATACCTCGGTGTCACCGAAGTATTCAGCGGCTGCGGGGACTCCGGCCGCCGCCAGTTTGCTCTGCGCCTTTTCCACATACTCTTTGCGGACATCGCAGAGCGCCACAATCTTGGCCGTCGGCAGATGGAGGTAGCGGTTGATGGCACCGCCGCCACGCATACCCAGCCCGACGAAACCGACGCGGACCGTATCGATGGGCGGCGCCGCGAAGGCAAGCATGTCCGTCTGGCCGGCGGGACGTTTAGGGACATCGGTCCGGATGGGACCTTCATTTTGCTTGCAGGCGGACAGAAGGAGAAGGGTGGCCGCCGCCAGAAGGAAAGCCAATTTTTTCATATCCAGATTCAGATTTACAGTTTCATGAGACGACGCACGACCGCTTCCATCTCGGGAAGTTGCTCTTCCATGCTGGTCAGGAGCTTGTACTGCGCATGGGTACGCACCAGGTTGTGCTCGGGATATTTGGTCTTGTAATAGGTATCACCGTCGATGTAGTCCATCAGGAAACGCAGCACCTGCTCGTAAGTGATGTACAGGCCGCTGAATGCCAGATACCGGACCTCGGATTCCGCCAGTTTGTCCTTCATCATGGAAAGATAGCCTTCCATGTAGGCCTGGAACATCCGCATGCTCATCGAGACTTTGGAGAGGTCCTTGTCATCCTCCTCACCCGTATTGGTGTAGGAGCGCAGCGCATCGCCGGTGTCGTTGAGAAGCGTGGAAGACATCAGCGTATCAAGGTCGATGGCGCAAAGCAGGGACTGGTCGTCCGCATTGAACAGGAAGTTGCTGATCTTGGTGTCGTTGTGCGTGACCCGGCAAGGGATGACGCCCTTTTCGAAGAGCTCCCAGAACGCAAGCATCTTCTCCCGGCGGGACTCGATCCAGCCGATTTCTTCTTTCAGGTCCTTGACGCGGCCGGCGGCATCGCGCGCGATCGCCTCGTCCCACTGCGTGAAACGCCAGCGGATGTTGTGGAAACCCTTGATCACCTCGGCCAGGGGCTCCTTGAAGCCGTCGACCAGGCGATGGAACTGTCCCAGTCCCAGACCGCCCTGGTAGGCGATCTCCGGCTTGTCGGCCTTGGTGTAACTCATCGTGTCACGGATGAAAAGCGTCATGGCCCAATAGTTACCATTCCGCTGCTTGTAATACAGCTTGCCATCCTTGGCGGGAATGATGGTCAGCGTCTGCCGAAGCGGATCATGCACCTTGGACTTGATGTAACGCGTGACCCGGTCGATGTTGTCCATCATCGCGGGCACATCCGGGAAAACGATGTGATTCTTGCGTTGAAGGATATAGGACGGCTGATCCTGTCCCTCCAGCGTGACGGTATAAGTGTCGTTGATAAAACCTTCGCCGAGAGGTTTGACCCGGGCGATGACGCCTTCGACGGCGAAATGGGAAGCGAGTTGGATGAGTTTATTCATGGCTGTAGACTTTGTCCATATCGTATTTATACAAATCTACGGTTTTTTTAGGACAAAAGACAAGCCCGTCAGCGCTTTATGGATAAAAAAATGAGCGTTGACCCTCGCGGGCGAACACTCATACTTACCACATAATTAATAACACTAAAACTAATAACCAAAGAGGTTGACGGGTGCAGAACGCATCTCTTGCTCAACCCTGACACAAAGGTAGCACATTATTTTGGTTCTGCAAATTATTTTTAAAGATTTTTTGAAAAAATTTTATTTAACAATCTGAAAGGGTCTCAAAATCAGGTTTAAAGCACCTGCGAGCACTTATTTCTCCGGATATCGCAAGTTCTCCGGACGGATCACTTCCAAAACCTCACGCAAATACTTTTCCGCCTCGTAGCGGGCCATCGGCAGATCGTGCAGGAGCCAGTTGCCGCAGTCCGAAGGTGCAGCGCCGGGTATCTCACCTTCATAGCCGGCTACAAATCGGAAGGTATCCCGCATCAAGGGCAGGATATCCTCCGGCTGCAAATCTCCGCGCATCAGCAGGTAGTTTCCGGTCAGGCAGCCCATCGGCCCCCAATAAACGATACGGTCACCCCATTGCGGATCGTTTCGCAGATAGGTGGCTGCGAGATGCTCGATCGTATGGATCGCACCCTGTCCCAAGGCGGGTTCGCGGTTGGGCTCTTTCATCCGGATGTCAAAGGTCGTGACGACCTCTCCCCCGACCTGGTCTTTACGGGAAACATAGATGCCGCGCAACAGGCGGAGATGGTCGATGGTGAAACTGGGAATCTTCTTCATACTGCGAAGGTAGGAAGATTTCGACAAAAAATGCTTACATTTGAAAACCAAACGAACGAAATGGCCAATCATCCACTTGACACGACCCTGGTCGACGAGGCGATCCGCTTCGCCGTAGACGCGCATGCGGGCACCGAGCGCCGCGGCAAAGGTTTCCCCTACGTGATCCATGTCCTGGAGGCGATGGCGATCGTCGCGACGATGACCTCCGATCCGGAGCTTCTAGCTGCAGCAGCCCTGCACGACACGGTAGAGGATACCGACGTGACGCCGGAACAAATCCGGAAGCGTTTCGGCCCCCGGGTTGCCTCCCTGGTCGAGGCGGAGACGGATATCTTGCTGGCGGAGGATGGCAGGGAGAAAACCTGGCGTGAGCGCAAGCAGGCCGCCATCGACCGGCTCGCCGCCGCTTCCCGCGAAGCGAAAATGGTCGCTCTGGGAGACAAGCTTTCCAACATGCGGGCCATCGCCCGCGATTACCGCGTCAAGGGAGATGCGTTATGGCATATCTTCCATGCCCCGGGCGGCAAGGCCGACCATGCATGGCACTACCACGGCCTGGCGTCTTCCCTGGCCGAATTGGAAGATACGGATGCCTACCAGGAATTTACCGGATTGATAGACAAAGTGTTCGGTCCCGCTCAAAAATGATGTCCGCCGGAGGGAAGCCGATCCCTTCCAGAAGGCGGAGCGCCTTTTCCTGATCATCAGCCCCTTCAAGCTTCACCACCATCGCGGCCCCCAGGCTGCGGATGACGGATGCTTTCTCGAGGAAAGCTGATTCTCCGTCTTCCAGGCCAATGGCGCGTGCGATGCACTTGCCCTGGGCGTTCTTGAGCCCGTTCAGGAGCGTCTCCCAATCATCGGAATCAATCATCAGGGCGGCACAAGAGACAGAAGGGTCTCCCTGCGTCAGACGGACAAAACGTTCCATCTCCGGAGCCGGATCCGGAAGGGCATCCAGCTTGATGTCCAGAAGCGCGGCGCCGGAAGCGACCTCTTCCCCGGCCAGCATCAGCGCCTCGTCGTATTCCTGACGGGTGATCAGCTCGGTCAGGTCGGGCGAAACGCAATCGGAAGGATCGCTTACGGTCCACGCCTCCAATCCGCTAACTTTCAAATCATCGCAAGGCGAAGGTATCGGTCGCGGTCGCAAGCTGGGCAAGGCCCGGATATGCTCCGGTGTCGTGCCGCAACACCCACCCATGATATTGACCAGAGTGTCCAGTCCGGCCATATGGCCAGCCATCGTTTCCGGCGTCTCATCATAGCCGCCCTGCGCATTGGGCAGGCCGGCGTTGGGATAGCAGATGATCGGAACGGGGCACCACCCGGCAAGGTCCCGGATGAGCGGGATGAGCCCTTCCGCGCCCATCGAACAATTGAGGCCGAAGGCCACCAGGTTCGGGCGTGAAACGGCGGTATAGAATGCTTCCTGGCTCTGCCCGGTCAGGGTCCGTCCGAAACCGTTGCTGACAGATACGGAAACGATGACCGGGAAAGCAGGGCGCACCTGTTCGACAGCGTACAGGGCCGCCTTGGCATTGAGCGCGTCGAAACAAGTCTCAATCAGGATCAGGTCCACGCCGCCCTCGATCAGCGAGCGGGCCTGCGCCTCATATGCGGCGGCCATTTCGTCGAAACTGCAGGGACGCCATTCCGGGCGAAGGAAATCCGACACCAGGGAGAGGGACTTGGAGGTCGGCCCCATGCTGCCGGCCACCCAGACCTTGCGTGGTGCGGCATCCGCTACCTCACGGGCCAGGCGGGCCGCCTCGAATGCCATCTGAGGGGCCACGGCGGCCAGGCCGTAATCTTGCTGGACGATGGCATTGGCGCCGAAACTGTTGGTCTCCAGGATATCGGCGCCGGCATCCACATAAGCCTGATGGATGGCATGGATCACATCCGGGCGTGAGAGGTTCAGGCACTCGTTATCGCCTTTCACATCGCGCGTCGGATCCGTTGGAAGCCCCTTCCGGAAATCCATTTCCGACAGGGCGAAAGACTGGATCTGCGTACCCATCGCGCCGTCCAGCCGGAGGACGCGCTCACGCAAAACATCGATGCAAAAACGGGAAAACTCTGCCATAACCTTCTTTCTTTAAAGCACCACGGACACGAATATAAGAATTAATCCTTACATTTGGACCAACATCTTCGAAAACATGAAACAGCTTTACCTGTCCCTCACCCTCCTCGCATCGGCACTTTTTTTGGCCGCTTGCGGGCCCCGCGAATCCGAGCCTTGGAGTTCGGTCCTGAAGCAATACGCCGGCGATGATGCCGTCCATGAGCTGCTGCTGGTCGAATCTGCGGAAGGCAGCAACGCCACCGTGCGGTATTATGCAAAAGCGGGCGTTAGGAAGTGGAAACTTGTCTCAGAGACAGATGCTTTTATCGGAAAGAACGGGCTCGGCAAAACCCGCGAGGGCGACGCAAAGACGCCCGAAGGCGACTTCGGCGTCCAGACCGCATTCGGCATCCTGCCGGATCCCGGCACCGCACTCCCCTGGCTCCCCATTACGGAGAGCATTTTCGCCTGCGACGAGGAAGGTCCCTGGTACAACCGCATCATCGACACGGCCGCGACGCATCACCCTTGCCGCGGAGAGGACATGTTCCACACGACGCCGCAATACAACTACGGCCTGGCGCTGGACTTCAACCCCGAATGCCGCTACCCCGACGGTTCGGCTATCTTCTTCCATTGCAAGGGAGCGAAAGCCTGGACCGGAGGTTGCATCGCGGTCGATGAGGCGTTCATGCGCCGCATCCTCGAGACGTGCCACCCCGGCCTCCGCGTCGTCATCCACTGAAGCCGCGCCAGATGATAAAGCCACTGTGGGCACTTTGGGAATGCTGAAACTTTTTACCCCTTCGGGGGAATGCATTCCAAAATGCCCACAGTGGCTTTTATGCGAATGAGCGCGGCTTAGCGGAGCTTCTTGTAGCCGTAGCGCGCCTCACCCTCGAGCTCGATCTCGATCCGCATCAAGCGATTGTACTTCGCGATACGGTCGGTACGGCTCAGGGAACCGGTCTTGATCTGGCCGCTGTTGGTCGCAACGGCGATGTCGGCGATCGTCGTGTCCTCGGTCTCACCGGAACGGTGGGAGGTGACGGTCGTGTAACCGTGACGGTGCGCCATCTCGATGGCGTCAAGGGTCTCGGTCAGGGAACCAATCTGGTTGACCTTGATGAGGATGCTGTTGCCGGCACCCATCTCGATGCCCTGCTGCAGATACTTCACGTTGGTGACGAAGAGATCGTCGCCCACGAGCTGGCAGCGGTCGCCGATGGCCTTGGTGAGCTTCACCCAGCCTTCCCAGTCTTCCTCGCTGAGGCCGTCCTCGATGGAGTCGATCGGGTACTTGGTGATCAGCTGCTTAAGGTAGTTGATCTGCTGGTCCGTGGAGAGCTTGCGGCCGCGCGGATCCTTCTTCTTGCCGTCCTTTAGCTGCTTGTAGTCATAGAAGAACTTGCCGTCCTCCTTGAAGCAGAACTCGGAAGCGGCGCAGTCCATCGCGATGGTCACGTCCTTGCCGGGCACGTAGCCGGCGCCTTCGATGGCGGCGATGATGCAATCCAGGGCGTCGTTGATGCCCTTCAGGGCGGGAGCGAAACCACCCTCGTCACCCACGGCGGTGCTCAGGCCGCGGCCCTTCAGCACCTTCTGCAGCGCGTGGAAAACCTCGGCGCCCATACGGACGGCCTCGGCCTCGTTCTTCGCGCCGATCGGACGGATCATGAACTCCTGGAACGCGATGGGAGCGTCGGAGTGCGCGCCACCGTTGATGATGTTCATCATCGGAACGGGCAGGACATAGGCGTTGGTGCCGCCAATATAGCGGTACAGTGGAAGACCCAGCTCAGCGGCGGCAGCCTTCGCGACGGCCAGGGACACGCCCAGGATGGCGTTGGCGCCCAGCTTGGACTTGGTCGGAGTGCCGTCCAGCTCGATCATGGCCTTGTCGATGGCACGCTGCTGCGTGGCATCCATGCCGATGATCTCGGGAGCGATGACCTTGTTGACGTTGTCAACGGCCTTCAGGACACCCTTGCCGCCATAGCGCTTCTTGTCGCCATCGCGAAGCTCGAGAGCCTCGTTCTCACCGGTGGAGGCACCGGACGGGACAGCGGCCACGCCGACGAAACCGGAATCCAGGGTAACTTCAACTTCGATGGTAGGATTTCCACGGGAATCGAGGATCTCCCTACCGAAAACGGATACAATCTGCATAGTATTTCAGTAATTAAAGAGTTTGTTCTTGCAATTGCGGCGCAAATATACGAAATCAAAAGAAGAATGTCAATTCTTCTTGACGGGATCGCAGGTCAGGCCGACGCCCAGTTTCTTGAAGATCTTTTGGTCCACTTCGCTCAGCATCACGGTAGAATGGACCTGGCATCCTTTCAGTTGCGGCAGGCAGCTCAGGGCCTTGCTGCAATTCTCATCCTGCGTGCTGAGCATGGACAGGGCCACGAGGACCTCGTCCGTGTGCAGACGCGGGTTGTGGCCGTGGAGGTATTCGACTTTCGTCTTCTGGATGGGCTCAATCATAGACTCGGGGATAAGCTTCACCGCGTGCGGGATGCCAGCCAGATGCTTGGTCGCATTGAGGATCAGGGCGGCGCTGGGACCGAGGAGCGCGCTCGTCTCGGCGCTGATCAGCGTGCCGTCGGCGAGCTCGATGGCGGAAGACGGGACGCCGGAAAGCTCCTTGCGCTCGCGGGCCGCGACTGTCGTACGGCGATAGGCCGTGTTGATGCCCGCCTGCTGCATCAGCAGCTTGATCTTGTTGACTTCTGACTCGTTGTCGGCCCCGTCCGTGAACTTGCAGAGGGCCGTGAAAAAGCGGCGGATGATCTCGTCGCGGGCGGCGGCGCAGCAGACATCCTCGTCGGACATGCAGAAGCCGGCCATGTTGACGCCCATGTCCGTCGGAGACTTGTAGGGATTCTCCCCGTAAATGCCCTTGAACAGGGCGTCCAGCACCGGGAAGATCTCGATGTCGCGGTTGTAATTGACCGCCGTCTTGCCGTAAGCCTCCAGGTGGAAGGGGTCGATCATGTTGACGTCGTTCAAATCGGCCGTGGCGGCCTCGTAAGCCATGTTGACGGGATGTTTCAAGGGCAGGTTCCAGATCGGGAAGGTCTCGAACTTGGCATAGCCGGCCTTGACTCCGCGCGTGTGGTCCTGGTAGATCTGGCTGAGGCAGGTAGCCATCTTGCCGCTGCCCGGGCCCGGGGCCGTCACGACCACCAGCGGGCGGGTCGTAACGACATAATCGTTCTTGCCGAATCCTTCCTCGGAATCGATGAGCGCCACGTTGTGCGGATAACCCTCGATCGTGTGGTGGTAATACACCTTGACGCCGAGGCGTTCCAGCCGCATCCGGAAAGCGTCCGCGCTGGACTGCCCGGTGTAATGGGTGATCACGACGGAACTGACCAGCAGTCCCCTGCTGGTGAATTCGTCCCGAAGGCGCAGGACATCCATGTCGTAGGTAATGCCCAGGTCTTCGCGGATCTTGTTTTTCTCGATGTCGACGGCACTGATGACGATGACGATCTCGACCTCGTCGCTGAGCTGCATCAGCATCTTGAGCTTGCTGTCCGGCTCGAAGCCCGGCAGCACGCGGCTGGCGTGGAAATCATCGAATAGTTTGCCCCCGAATTCCAGATACAACTTGTCCCCGAACTGAGCGATACGCTCCCTGATGTGCTCCGATTGGATCTTGAGGTACTTGGCGTTGTCGAACCCGTATTTCATACGCGAGAAAGGATAAATACGGGATACAAAAATAGGTTTTTTTCAATATATTTGCAAGGTTATGAAACGATTTTTACTCATCCTCGCCAGTGTCCTGACGCTCGCCTCCTGCGTCCGGGAATGGATCCCGGAAGAGGCTGTGCGGGAAGACGGCCTGGTCGAAAGGACCTGGACGGTCGCGATGCACGACGGAACGCGCGCGACCCTAGACGGGGACTTGCACCCCGTCTGGGAAGTCGGCGAGCGCCTCTCCGTCTATGACCACGTTGCCAAGGTCGGGCGGGTCTTCGAGGTCGTGTCCGTCGACGGCAACAAGGCCACGATCAGCGGCACCATCAGTCCCGGCGACTTCCCCTTCGACGCGATCTACCCGTCCAAGAGCGCCGGCGCCTGGTCCGCCGATGGGACCAATACCCTCAAGCTGCCTGCGACGCAGCTGATTCCCGCCGGGCGCAATGTCTGCCCCGACGTCCTCGTTTCCACGGCCCACAGCGACTCCCCCGACGGCGTCATCGCCTTCCACAACATTTCCTCGCTGCTCAAGGTCAAGATCGAGCGGGACGGCATCGCCCAGGTCAGCCTTACGCTCACCGGCTCCCAGGCATCGGATGTCCACGGCTACCAGGCGGCCGCCGAGACCGGCACCCTCGCCCCGGGTACCTATTACATCGCGGTCGATCCCGGAACCTACGCCGGCGGCCTCAGCGTCAGCTGCTCGGAAGCGTTCGGCGTAGAATATCAGAAATCCTCATCCACCCCTCTGGAAGCGGCTCCGGGCGGCATCCTGAATCTGGGAACGGTCTCCGACGGCACCCTCCGGCGCTACTACAAGATCAACAGCCAGAAGAACTACTCCAACCTGACGGCCCTGCTCAATGAGACCGGACTCGTCGCCAATATCGACCCCACGGTGCTCAACCTCTTGCTGATGCTGTATTTCCCCGACAAGAGCAAGCCCGTGCGCGCCATCAGCTACACCTACCGTTCCGTGGATCCTCAGGGGAATCCGGTAGATCTTTCGGCCCTCCTCTACGTGCCCGCGGCCGCTCTGAGCGGCACGAAACTGACCGGCATCGCCCTCGCCAACCACGGCACCATCGCCGCCAATGCCGAGTGCCCCACGATGAAGGCCCAGTTCGAAGGAGCCTTCGTCGGGAAGAACTACGCCGTCGTCATGCCCGACTATTACGGCTTCGGCGTCAGCAAGGCCCACCCCCAGGCCTACCTGAATGCAGAAACGACGGCCCGGGGCAACATCGACGCCTACCTATGCGCCGTGCAGCTGCTGACGGACAATGCCGTCACCCTTCCTGCCAAGAAGTACAACATCGGCTACTCGCAGGGCGGATTCAACGCCATGGCCAACCTGCGCTACGTATCCCAGCATCCAGAGCTCGGCATCAGTTTCACCAAGACCTTCTGCGGCGGCAGTCCTTTCGATGTCCCGACGACCTGGGAATCCTATCTCTCGACGCCCCTGGCCAACGCCGTCAAATTCGTGCCGCTGACGCTGGTCAGCTTCAACGAAACCCAGCAGTTGGGAATTGACTACAGCCACCTCTTCAAGGAGCCCCTGCTCTCCCACGTGCAGGACTGGATCCTTTCCAAGCAATACACCACCGCGCAGATCCAGGCCAAAATCGGATCCGACAGCCTGTCCGACGTCCTGACCGCTGAGATGCTGTCCGGGAGCGGAGCGGATTATGCCAGCATCATGGATGTCTGCCGCCGCTTCTCGCTGACCAGCGGATGGGCGACGCCGGCTTCCGGAAGCTGGATCTACATCTATCATTCGTCGCAGGACGACAGCGTGCCCTACGCGAATTACACGGCGATGAAAAGCTACTTGAATGCCGTGGCCCCCGGCGCCAACATCACTTGGCAGTCGGGCGCCGACGGAGACCACGTCAACGGCTGCATCGCCTTCATCAAGAACATCCTAATGAATAATTACTGGTAGTCATGACACTTTACCCTTACCTTCCCCCTACCGTGGAGTTGCTGCCCGTCCTTTTCGACGCCGGGCTCTGTGTCATCACGACCAGCACGGACCCTTACGAAGACAAAGGCGACTACGACTGGAATCCCTGATCCAAGACAGTTAGACAACCATGGCATACGACATCCAACTGAGACTGCCCGAAGGCTGGCAGCAGGAAATGGAGACCTACCTCGACGAGGGAGGCGCCGAGATCACGCATCTCGAGGCGCATCTGTACAATGAGGCCCGCAAGCGCGACGAGGGCTATATCGACTTGTATGTCGGTCCCCTGCCGGAGGATACGACGGCGGAAGACCAGGCCCTGTCCAATTATGCGGACATCGTGGGTTTCGACGACGACGATCCGGAGGATTTCAATCCGATCGCCACGATCAAGTTCAACGGCAAGAAGGCTTACGGCTTCGACGCGTTCTTCGAAGACGACAGTCCGATGATGTTCCTCGCGCAGGAGGTCAAGAGCGGCGTGCTTGCAATCATGTGCGTCGCCGGAGCGGACGACGAAGCCTTGAAGCAGGCGCTCACGCTCGTGGAGCGCGGCCTGCGGATCAAGTAAGGCCTATTCGAAGGAAGATCCGAATCCGCTGAAAAGCGCATCCGTCGCGCCGTACTGCGCGACGTAATCGGCGTTGAGCCAGGTGGCGAAGTTCGTGACGGAAGCGGCGCCGAGGCTGCGGTACTGCGCCACGTCGCGGGCGCATTGGGCCGGATCGAAGGCGAGCGGCTGCAGGGCGGCCTTCTTCCATCTCGAATTCATCGATTCGTCCAGCCAGTATTCCAGGATGTGCTGCGTCCCGGCCGGGAAGGCGAGCAGGTTGTCCTGCAGGGCGCGGAACTCCCCTTCCGGCAGCGGGAATGCATAATCCCGCAGGATGGGCGCATACTCCAGGAAAATCCCTTCCGACGCCCGCACCTTCCTGGGCGCGGGCAAGGTCTGGTGGTACGCCAGATGGGCCAGGGTCGCCTCCGGGTCGTATTCGCGCAGCAGGGCGAGCAGGCGGTTCTCGAAAAGGAGCGTCTGCTCCGAAGGCGAGAAAGCCTTGCAGCGGTCACAGTAACAATATTTGTATTCCTTGTCGTCAGGCCAGAGGAAATAGCGGTGCGTGCCGGGTTTCATCCACTCCAGCAGGCGCTCCAACTGGGGACGGATCGCCTCGATCACCTCCTCCGAAGTGAAACAGAGGTTGTAATCCGCCACCCGGTCCCCGTGCTCGTCCGCGCGGAACCACTCCGGATGCGACGCATACAGGCTGCGCGGCAGCAGGGTTTCCAAGGCGTGCAATTCGTATTCTACGTCGACGCCCTGCGACTGGCACATCGCCAGGAAATCCCGGCCCAGGTCGCTTCGGATGAAGGATTCAAGGGTGTCGATCGGGTCGTTGGAGGTCGCCGCATGCAGTCCGATCACGTTGATGCCGGAGAGTCGGATCCGTTTTTCCCATTCCTCCAGGCCCAGCGAAGTGATATCGTCGGGATAGACCACAACGCCCCTCATTTCCTGCTTGGGCGTCATCTTGCAGGGGAAGAACACCTTCGGCTGGTGGAAGTCGGGCGACGCATCGTCGGTCGGGACCAGGGAATACCAGAGCATGTCCCGATCCGGGGAGGCCTCCCCTTGGAACACGCCCATCCAGAAGCCCTTCTCCAAGTCCATACCGAGGGATTCCAGCTCCGAGCGGGACACGCTGCCGGCGACCCGGTAGCCCCAGGGCGTCAGCATCGCGCGGGTCTCCATCGTGGCGAAATCCCAGTCGAAATCGAACTGCCGGTAGTATTCCGCCTTGTAGTCCATGATGCGGCCCTCGGCGTCGATTTCGGCGCAATAATACGGTTTTTTCAGCTTCCCGTCCGCTGCGAAGAAGACCTCCACGCGATCCTCGGGATCCACGTCCCTTTCATTCGTGAAGGGGTCCGTCCGGGTCAGGGTCAAGTCGCTGACCTCGAACTGGAAGAAAAAGCGCTCCGCCGTGCTATGGCAGCAGAAACGCGTATCATTGTCCAGGCCGCTCCAGGGCGCGTGCAGCGCCGGGGACTCGAAACCTTGCCCCACATCCACGGGCGAGGGCTTTGCCGTGCAGGCGACAGCCAGGACGGCGCATATCCACAGACATTTCTTCATCTTTCTTACAACTTGGGTTGAAACAAAGATACGACAAAGGGCGGATAATTGAGCAAGATTCTTTATCTTTGGTAGTAAACCCATCCTTTCCCTGTTTTGAAACACATTCTTTCGATACTGACCGTGCTGCTGGCCTCTCTTACCGCTGGGGCGCAGACGATTTCCCTCGACGGGGCCTGGACCCTGGACTACTGGCAGCAAGGCAAGACGCCCGTCCGCGGCCCGCAGCAGATGGAAGGCGTGGACTTCCGCACCGTTCCGGCCACCGTCCCCGGCAACGTCGAACTGGACCTGCAGCGCGCAGGCCTGGTCGCCCCCCCCGAACTGGACAGCAACGTCTATCTCCTGGAGCCCTGGGAGACCTTCCAATGGCGCTACAGCCGTTCCTTCCTTACCCCCAGTCTGGCTGAAGGAGAGAGCCTGGAACTCCGTTTCGAGGGCGTCGACTGCTTTTCGGACATCTGGCTCAACGGGCAGTGGATCGGCCGTACGGACAACATGCTGATCCCGTTCGCCTTCGACATCACGGACCAGGTCGCGCCCGCAGGCGGAGACAACCGCCTGGAGGTATACCTTCGTTCCTCCGTCATCGAGGGCCGCAGCCAGGTGACGCCTTCCCTGAGCCGCAACAGCCCCAGCCCAGAAAGCGTCTATGTGCGCCGCGCGCCCCATACCTACGGCTGGGACATCATGCCGCGGCTGGTCAGCGCCGGGCTGTGGCGCGGCGTGTCCATCCAGGTCCGCGAAAAGGCCTGGATCCGCGACTGCTACTGGTACGTGGAGCGCATCGACCCGGAGAGCGGGGACGCGAAAGTCTATCTGGACTACACCCTCTCCCTGCCGCCGGATTTCGTCACCGGCAGCCTGAAGGCCGGGTACAGCATTTCCCTGGACGGGAAGACCGCCGCAGCAGGAGAGGTCATTCCGGACGCCCACGCGGGCCGGATCCAAATCCCGGTTCCCGACGCGCAACTATGGTGGCCCCGCGGCTACGGGGAGCAGCCTCTGTACGACGTGCGTTTCACGTTGACGGATGCGGACGGCCGCCCGCTGGATTCCCAAGTCAAACGCCTGGGCATCCGGACGGTCGCCCTGGAGCGCAGCGAAGTCAACACCCCGGACCGTCCCGGCTCCTTCTGCTTCCGGGTCAACGGGGAGCCCATTTTCATCAAGGGAAGCAACTGGACACCCCTGGACGCCTTCCACAGCCGGGATCCGCAGCACCTGGCAGACGCTTTCGCCATCGCCCTGGACCTCAATTGCAACATGCTCCGCTGCTGGGGCGGCAATGTCTATGAGGACCATCCCTTCTATGACCTGTGCGACGAGCACGGCATCCTGGTCTGGCAGGATTTCTCCTTCGGGTGCAATGAATACCCGCAGGACGCCGATTTCCAGAAGGCCGTCGGCGAGGAAGTGCGGCAAGTCGTGCGCAAGCTCCGCGGCCACCCCAGCATCATCCTCTGGTCCGGCAACAACGAGAACGACGCCTCTACCCGCTGGAGCATGGCCTCCTTCCGTGCCGACCCCAACCAGGACATCGTCTCGCGAGTGACCATCCCTGGGGCGCTCTTCGAGTGCGACCCCACCCGTCCCTACCTCCCCTCTTCGCCCTATTACAGCCCGGAAGTCGTGGCGATGGGCTTCGACCAGCACGCCCTGCCGGAAGACCATCTCTGGGGTCCGCGCGGCTACTACAAAGACCCTTTCTACAAGGAAGCGACCTGCCTCTTCGCCAGTGAGACCGGCTACCACGGCATGCCCTGCCGCGAGAGCCTGGAGCAGATGTTCTCCCCGGAGAACGTCTACCCCTGGAGCGACACGGCCGCCCATGTCTGGAAGGACGCCTGGCTGACCAAGTCCGTGCGGGAGTCCCCCGCCTACGGTTATGTGCCCAAGCGCAACAACCTGATGATCAATCAGGTAAACATCATCTTCGGAGAAGTCCCCGACGAGCTGGATCGTTTCATCGAAGCCTCCCAGACCGTGCAGGCCGAGGCGCTCAAGTATTTCATCGAACGCTTCCGCATCGCCAAGTTCACGCCCCGCACCGGCATCCTCTGGTGGAACATCCGGGACGGCTGGCCCATCATCTCGGACGCCGTCGTCGACTGGTACAACCGCCCCAAGAAGGCCTGCGCTTACATCCGTAATTCCCAGCAGGACGTCTGCGCCATGATCGGCGACGCCGAGGGGAAAGGCCATCCCCTGGTCGTGGCCAACGACACGCGGGAGGCTGTCTCTGGCACCGTCCGCGTCACGGACGCAGCCAGCGGAAAGGCCGTCTATTCCGGCCGCTATTCCGTAGCGCCCAACGGGAGGACTGAAGTCGCCCGCCTCAAGCGGGTCCGCGGCCAGGGCATTTGGATCATCCGCTATACCACAGCCACCGGAGAGCAGGTCAACCACTATCTGTACGGCGAGCCACCCTTCCGGCTGGATGATTATCTGTCTTGGACGGAAGAAGTATCAGAAGCGGTATCCCGCGCCGATGCAGAACGTACCGGACGCTAAAGCAGGGGCCAGTACGTAAGCCGCGTCGATACAGACGCCGGCAATCTTGAATCCGGCTCCCAGGGAGAAGAAAGAAGGGAGCACGGCGCCCATGTGATAACCCGTGCGCACCGTAATCATGTCGTTCCAGCAATAATGCGCGCCGGCAGACACGGCGACTCCCCCGCCGAAATAGACATCCGTATCCAATTCGGCGCCGAATCCGGCTTCAGCCGCGTATGCGACACCGGCGGAGAGAGCCATGGGAAGGCCGAACTCCGTGCCGGAATAGGACTTCACCTTGGAACCGAGATTCCGGACGCCACCGCCGAGCGAAACGGGCCCGAACTGTCCATAACCCATGACATCCACACAAAAAGCGGAATAGGACGACGTGGAAGACAAGGTATTGCTCAAATACTTGGCGCTGGCGCCGATACCGATCGCATCAGTGATGCCGTATGCGACGCCGAAGCCCACGGCAAGGTCCTTGGGCGTGAACGTGGATCCCTCAAAACCGCCTTCACGGTATTCCGTATAGGGTTGGTTCATACCCAGGCTCCCGGAAAGGGACATGGCGAACTTACCGAATGCAAGGCCGGTTCCGAAGTTGACGAAACCTTCATTCGACTGGGAAGGCATCCATTTCTGATAGCCGGCATTGAAGTCCATCGTGGAGCCGCTGAAAGGCAGCGCCGCCACGTTTTCGAAAGCCCCGTACGCCATGGACGAGGGGCGGCAGAGACGGGTCCCGCCTTCCCCCAGCGTAATGCTTCCGCGCGGATTCTCCACGAAAGGCATGGCGAAACTCCCCACGCCGTCACCGGCGAAGGAGAGGCCGTGCAAGGAGACAAAAAGGAGTATGCTGACGAGTATCTTTTTCATGACAGGAACGGTTCTACAGTTTAACGATGGTTCTCTGATGCGTCTCTCCGTCGAAGGAAACATTGACGACATACTTGCCGGGAGCAAGGTTGCCCATGCTGACCTTGACCGGGTCGAACGGAGAACTGGCGGAAGAATGCTCAAACACCGTGGCGCCGGCGGAAGAAACCACCGTCACCTTCGCGGAAGACGTCTCCTTGTACGGCCGGACGGTCAGCACATCCACCACGGGATTGGGATAAACATCGATGGGGATGGACGGATCCCGGGTCAGCACGACGAAAGACAGGCTGCAATACTTGCCCTTCACGTCCGAGCCTTTCATGGTAACCGTCGTCTCGCCGAAGTTGGTGGCCCTCAATTCGATGACATCTCCTTCCTGAGCCAGGTTCAGGTTGGTGGTCGTAGAGAGGTTCGCCGAATACTTGAGCGTCTCGCCGTCCGGATCCGTGATGTAATCCTCCATATTGAGCGTGACCTTCTCGCCGACACGGGACATCAGGATATTCTCCACCTCGCGCGCCTTGACGGGCGCATGGTTTTCCAGCACGGTGTAGCTGAACTGCTTGGAGGCGCTTGCACCATATTGGTCACTCACCGTGACCTGGGCGCTGTAGGAACCGGCATCGGCCGCCGGCGCATTGATGGTTATCGTATAGTTGACCTCATCCGGACTCTTGCAGGAAGCGGCGGAAGAGCCGCCTTCGAACTGAAGGGTGACGGGATGATCGTCCGGATCGGAAACGGAGAAGGACATCGTTCCGGTCTCGTGCGCTTTCAGGGTCAGGGAGGACTCGCCCTTGACGGTAATCACGGGCGCGGAATTGGAACCTGTCTGTACGGAAGTCGGAGCGGACGTCCCCGTATCAGCGCCGTTGGCGTTCGTCACGGCGGAGTAGTAATTATTGTTGCTGAAACCGGCGATCGCCGTGTAATAGACCGTTTCAAATTCCAGCCCGGAAATACGGCCGGGCATGGTCTGGCCGGCCTTGTACCCTTCGGTAAAGACCCTGGCGGACACCACGCCTTCCGGAAGATCGCCCGAAGGATCCAGATTCTGCAGGAGCGAAGGATCCTTGGCGGCCAGAAGCAGATAGCCGTGGGCCTTGATGCCCTCCTGGTCCGTCGTTACCTTCCACGAGAAGTCAAGATTGTTGGACTTCGGGGTCACGGTAAAGCCGGCCACGGCCGCAGGAGGCAGCACGCCGCCGAAAGACATGGACCCCAACGCATCGACCAGCGGGCCGATGTACGTCCGGGAGTTAACCTTCTCCATAACCTCACTGTTCGCCCCGCCCAGGAGCTTTTTGGTCAGTTGCTCAGCCGTAAATCCCTGGCCTCCGAAATAGGAGACAATCAGCGCCGCCACGCCGCTGACGTGCGGGCAAGCCATGGAGGTACCCTGGAAATAACCGTAGGTGCCCACCTTGGTGCTGTAAATCTGGGTGCTCGTCCCCATCTGGGCGTCACCGCCGGGGGCGCAGATGTCCACCCAGGAACCAAAGTTGGAATAATACGCCCGGTTGAAGTTGGGAGCGACGGCTCCGACCGAAATGACCGGCTCATACTCCCCGATCACATCGCGGGTGGTGTTTTCGTTACCCGCAGCATTGACATAGATACCGCCCTTCATGGGGCTGTCGGCGCGCTGCCGGCCTGAGTTGTCGCAACCGGCATATTTGATGAAATAGTCAATTGCGGCCTTCAGGGAAGGGTCGTATTTCGCCAGGCCCATATTCGCCGCATTGACCCGGTCCTGATCGGTCTTGAAATCGTACCCCCAGCTGTTCTGGGAGATGACTGCGCCATGGTCCGCGCTCCAGCGGACAGCCTGCGCGCCGCTGCCGCCGCCGTTTTCACCGTCCATAATCTGGCAGCACAGGAATCCGACGCCCTTTTGCCCGGCTGCATAATCGCCTCCGGCAACGCCGCACACACCGATTCCATTGTTGTTGATGGCCGCAATGGTCCCGGCGACATGGGTCCCGTGATCATCGGGATGGATGACCTTGGAATTGTTGCAGAAATTGAAACCGTCCACATAATTGCCGGCAAGGTCCGGATGGGAATAATCGATCCCGGTGTCCACGATGCCGACGATAACGGACGGATTGCCCTTCGTGTAGTTGTCCCAGACGGACTGTACATTGATGTCGCACCCCTTGCTGAAATTGCCGCCCATGGATCCGGTATTGAGATACTGCCACTGTTTGGACAGGTCCGGATCGTTGAAGGACCGGATCTTGATGGGCCGGACAGGGGTAGCCATCTCAATCCCCTCGATTCCGGAGAGTTGGGCGCTGGCGCGCGTCACAGGCTGAGCGGAGGAATAGGTGAGCCGATAAAAACGATGCAGGCCTTCGCGGCGGGCACGCTCCTCATATTCGCCGCCATCGGGGAAAATCCGCTCCATGGAAATGACCCCGGATCCGGCAAAGACGCCTTCCAGCGCCGGAGCCTTTGTCAACGGGCCACCGGCCGGGAGGTTCTTCTCCACGAGGGCACACAACTCTTCACTTAAATAAACTTCCATGACTTGGGTCACGGGATCGGCGGCCATCTCGCTGTCCGAGACCGTCGGTTGTCCTTCCTGCGTTCCTTCATCCGGCAGGTCCCGGACGCAGCCCGAGAAGAGAAGTGCGACGAAAGAACAGCTTAACAATATCTTTTTCATACTTTTTCGAATTAGCGTGGACTTGCAAATATATACAAAAAAAATGGCACCCCCAATCGGGAGTGCCATAATTTGAATCAGTGGTCCGGGATCTTATTTCCTGACCGCGCTTCTCTTGGCGAAATCAGACGGGAGGACGGACTTGGCTGTTGCCGTAGGGGCGGGTTCCTCTTCTTCCACGACAGGGGTGACGGGGCTGTCGTCAAGGACGCAGTCATAGACACCCATGTAGGCACCCGAGGAAGCATCGGTGATGCCAAACTCGAAGTAGCTCATGGTGCAGATATTACCGTCGTCACCGTAGTTGAAGACGACGGGCTGCGTACCGTCAGACCCACCTCCCCAGATGGAGAAGTAATACTTATTACTGGTACCGGGGATGTAATAGAATCCAGAGCCCCACAGGTCGTCGACGGCGTCTTTGTAAATGCAGGCATCGTCGCAAGTCAGCGTCCTGGCTTCCTCACTGATCGTCAGGTAAAGAATAGGATTGGCATAGCTGCCAAAGAGACCGAACCAGTCGCCATACATGATGTACGGTCCTTCCGGATCGTCCGTCAGGGCTTGAAGCTCCATCACGAACGTGGAACCCTTTTCGCTGGTAACCGTATACTTGCCTTCGTTGGGATAGACCGGCGTATAGGCATAGCGGGCAGGTCCCACGACGGTTTCGGCGTTGGTATTGCCGTAAATATCCGTGAGCGCGCCGGCGGGGATGGTGATGGAGATCGCATCCTTCGGCTTGGGAGCGCCGGCAGGACGGACCATGACGGACGTGTCGGTGGGAGCATAGTGCTCGGTGGCAGTCATCGGGTAGGTCGTCGTCGACTCGGTCTTCACGCCGTCCACTTCCTGGACGTGCTGGATCGTGGTGACGAACTGGGCTTCCTCGTCCATGCCCAGCAGCGGAGTGGGGGCGACGGCCTCATACCACTCGCTGAGATCCTCGATGGAGGACACCTCGGGAACCTTCAAGGCGAAGGGAGCATTCTCGGTGTAACCCCAGATGAAGTTACCCGTGTAAAGGCTGCCATCATATATGATAAGCGGAGTGCCATTATAGAACCAGGGCGTACCGAACGCGCTCTCATAGGCCGGAGCGGGATTGCCGGCGGCATCCTCAAAGGCGCCGGCCGGGATGGAGATCGTGTAGAAGGTGCCGGGGACCAAGTCACCGAAGTCAAGGAATACGACATCCTCTTCGACGGTAACCTCAGCGGTAGCCGTGCCGACCGGTTCGCCGGCGATCCCGGGAACGACCTTCAGGGTAAGGCCCGAAACGATCTCATTACTATCATAGCTGTAACCAGGATAGAGGGTTGCGACGATCTCCTTGCCCTCCACATAGGTGACGGGCTCCGAATACTGGATGGCGACAACGGCGCCCTCCGACTCAAAGACATAGCCATTCTCTTCGTCGTACACGATACCGGGATCGGTCTCATCCGTGACGAAGACGTTGAGGGAAGACACGTCACCGACCAGGCCGTCGGCCGTGATGGCCGCGGCGAAAATCTGGTAATCGGCATTGGCGTCACACTCGATGTAAACCTTGGAGCTGGCGCTGTCAGCATAGGAAATGACATCGCTGTCAAATCCGCCGCTCACCTCGTCAATAACGATGTCGTAGGCCGCAGGGGCTTCGTTGTCCTTTCCTTCCATGACGACATAGCCGTAATGGGCCGCTGTCGCATCGGCGGCAAGCGTGACGGCGATCAAACCGTCGGTCGCCCCGTTAAGGGTCAGCGTCACCGCAGGCTTCGTCTTGCCTTTATTCTGATCGCTCAAGCCAGGCTCCTCGACACAAGCGCCCAAGAGAAGGCCGGCCAGGACAAGAATTGCAAAGTATTTCAATGATTTCATATACTAATTACTATTTACGAGTCATGGTAATGGTGTGATAACGATACCAATAGCCGAGATAACCGGACTCATTGTAAACTCCAAGTTCGACACCCAGACCGGGGGTGAAAGTAATGGTCGTGAGGTCCTTATCCCAAGAACCAGGGAGATCGACAGAATCGCTTGAACCCTGTGCAGGATCCCAGTAAAGCATCATAGCATACTGATTTCCACCCGCACCCCAGTCGACATCACCGGGAACAGTGAGTTGCTTCCCAGCTATGATTGCGACCTGTTGTGCATCAGCGTCATAGCTCAAATACCAGACAGGTGTATGGTCAGACCACTGGTAACCGGCAGCGCCCCAACAGACAAGGATCTTGTCTGCATTCGCTTCAATCGTCTCTTCGTCAAAACCTCCGGAGATACTGACAGCAAAATCAACCGCAGCACCAGCAGATGAAGTGGCGTGGAAGACCCAGTCACCCCAGAGTTTCTCGTACGGGTTATTGTCGTTGTCCTTGACGGTCACCACAGTCTCAGTCACTTCGGCCAACTTGCCGCCTTCGAGGTTGACGATGCCGATCTTGAACGTACGGTCTTCATTGATCTCGGTGTCGTCACTGATCTTGAATTCGACGTAAATCGTACCATTGCCGTAGTCCTTGAAATCGGTCTTCTGGGTGAAGAGTACCAGATCGTCCAGGGAAGCAAGGTCAACGAGATTCAGCGCCTCGGCCTTGACGTCGAACGTGAGCGGATAGTCGAGGGGAGAACCCGTGACCTGCACGGGGACCCTGACGATACCCGCACTCTCCTTGAAGGAATACTCCGGAGAGGCGAAACCCACGACGGCATCACCGTTTCCGTGCTTGACCTCCTCACCCATGCGGAACAGATCGCAGGAAGCGAAACTGAACGCGGCGAGAGCCAGGACGGAAGAAAGTATGATGTTTCTAAAAATCTTCATAATGTTCAGTCTTTAAAGGTTAGAGAACATAGGCGGAATTCTGGACCATCTGCGGGTTGGCCTGGCACTCATCCTTCGGGATGGGCCACAGGAAGAACGGGTCGTCCGCCTCACGGGTGCAATCCACATAGTTCCGGCCGGGGAAGAGGATCGAAGGATCCTGGCCCTTGGAACGGGTGAAGCCCATGTGCCAGCGCTTCAGGTCATTCAGACGGAAACCTTCGCCGTAGAGCTCGCGGACCCGCTCGTCACGGATCTCCTTGAAGAGGTCGAGACCGGAATAGTCAGTCGTCGTCCAACTGGGGATACGGGCGCTGCGCAGGGCGTTGAGGTACTTGTTGGCATTGGTATAGTCACCGAGGTTGTAAGCCGCCTCGGCAGCGATGAGGTGTTGCTCTCCGATATTGAAGATCTTCGGCATGTTGCAGTAGTTGGACACGTCGTTGGACT
>JAEEGI010003405.1_pt1 | contig 37936 bp, 31 predicted proteins | sample 8958751 | NCBI WGS metagenome assembly JAEEGI01 (sample SAMN16246545, study PRJNA631951) | gut metagenome | biome: gut microbiome; feature: rumen; material: KS-attached | host: Bos | place: Iran: Karaj | collected 2018-10 | reverse complement strand
TACATTAACTTTGACGGTAACGATGCCTGGAACGACGGCCTTTGGTATGAAGGCTGGGAAGGCAATTACGATCTTGTGAAATTTAATCTGGCAAATTACCGGGTGGCCGATTATCTGATCGACAGCGTACGCATGTGGGTAAATGAGTTCGGTATAGACGGACTGCGCCTTGACGTTGCGTATTGCATCAATCCCGATTTCTTAAAGCGCTTAAGGTGGGAAACATCTCAGATGAAAGAAGATTTCTTTTTGATGGGTGAGATGATCCACGGCGATTATAACAGGCTCGTAAACGACGAGATGTGTCACTCTGCGACCAACTATGAGTGCTATAAGGGCATGTATTCGGCGTTCAATTCGATGAACCTTTTTGAGATAGTTCATTCGCTTTTAAGACAGTTCGGCCCCGAACAATGGACGCTTTACAAAGGCAAGCACCTTTTGAGCTTCGTTGACAACCACGATGTCACCAGGATAGCTTCCATACTTAACAATCCTGCGCATATCAGCCTTGTTTACGGCATGCTGTTCGGTATGCCGGGCATCCCCACTGTCTATTACGGAAGTGAGTGGGGTATGAAAGGAAACAAATCGGACGGCGATCCGGCGCTTCGACCAGCGATCGAGAATCCCGAATGGAACGAATTGACCGACACAGTCACAATGATGATAAGGGCCAGACAAAACTCCAAGGCACTAAATTACGGTGATTTCAGATCGCTCGTACTTACAAACCGCCAGTGCGTGTTTGAAAGGAACTGTGACGACAGTCGCGTGATGGTCGCAATAAATGCCGACGAGAATCCCTATACCGCGCATTTCGATGCCCGCGCGGGCCGCGCCCGCGACCTTATCTCGGGAGCGGAGATCGACTTTGGCGGCGGCCTTGATATCCCCGGTTATACGGTTTACTTCCTGGAGCCGTTTTAACCTCATTGCGAAAAGAGCGCTCTAAGTCGCAAAATGAAGCGTTTAAATATTTCAATCACGGCGTATGATATAGGTATCGAAGATCATTCGTAAGGAGATAAAAATGGACGATATTCAAAGGCGAGAGATAAACGAAGCCATAGATGCGGCCGACAATGCACTCTTTCACTTAAACAACGCAAGATCGTGTCTTAACAGCGCGGGAAATTGGGGATTGCTCGATCTGTTCGGAGGGAACCTTTTGACCGGCCTTGTAAAGCACGGAAAGATGTCAAACGCCGAGCGTGAGATCGAACAGGCAAAGTTTGCACTCGAAAGATTCAGCAAAGAATTGAGAGATGTTCAGGGATACACGAACATTCATATTGATGATTTCTTAACTCTTGCAGATTTCATTTTTGACGGGTTGATTGTCGATGTCTGGGTTCAGTCAAAGATAAGCACCGCAAAGAAACAGTGCGACGACGCCATCAGACAGGTCACCGATATAAGAAACAAACTGCTTGCCCTGTAACAGAAATTAATACGAAGGAATACCTGCCGATTCGAAAGATGAAGCAGGTATTTTTGTACAAAGAAAAAAATGTTTCTGATTGACAGCCGGTACATATGTTCGTATAATTAGACCGGAGGGCGAACAAATGTACGAAATCAGACAGGATCTTTCATTGGACAAAAAACTTGAGATTTTATCGGACGCGGCCAAGTACGATGTGGCCTGTACTTCGAGCGGTTCCGACAGGAGAGGTCAAAAAGGGATGCTCGGCAATTCCTGTGCTGCAGGCATCTGTCACAGTTTTGCGGCGGACGGAAGGTGCATTTCGCTTCTTAAAATACTCATGACCAACCACTGCGTATACGATTGCAAATATTGCAAAAACCGCAGGTCCAACGATATTGAGAGGGCAACTTTCACTCCAAGAGAGATATGTACCCTTACAACGGAATTTTACAAAAGAAATTATATAGAAGGTCTTTTCTTAAGTTCCGGTGTCATTAACAGTCCCGATTACACTATGGAGAAGATGTGTGAGACGTTAAGGCTTCTTCGGACCGAATACAGATTTAACGGTTATATTCATGTTAAAGCCATTCCGGGCGCTTCGTCCGAACTTATTAATTCAGCAGGTCTTCTTGCCGATCGCATAAGCATCAATATGGAGCTTCCTACCGAGGAAAGCCTCTCCGTTCTTGCTCCCAACAAATCAGTCAAGAGCATTGTTACGCCGATGAGCGCCATTACCGAAGGAATAGCGTCGCACAGACTTGCGATCGGAAAAGATGCACGTATGGAACGTGCCGTTATAAACGATCGCCTTTCCGATACGATCTTTTCGGACGGAAGAAGACAGAGCGGCCGGATAGGTGCAGATAACCGTACGGAAGGTATCAAAGACGGGAAGATCATAGAATCTATCAATTCTGCGATCCTTTCAAACAGCGTAAAGACCGGCGGAGTATTGCTTCCTGCAGATCCCAAAGATACTTCTCTTAAGCGTCCATTCGCTCCCGCGGGGCAGAGTACCCAGATGATAATAGGGGCTTCGGGTGAGTCCGATCTTGATATCATGAGCACTGCGCAGACTTTGTACAAGGGACTTGATCTTAAAAGAGTTTTCTATTCCGCCTATATTCCCATTAACGACGATTCGGCACTGCCTTCTTTGGAGACTCCGGTTCCGCTCTTAAGGGAGCACAGACTTTATCAGGCAGATTTCTTGTTAAGATATTACGGTTTCAAGGTGGGAGAGCTTTTATCCGAAGAAAAGCCCAATTTCGAAGTCGGAGTCGATCCGAAATGCGACTGGGCATTAAGACATCTGGAAGACTTCCCGGTTGAGGTAAACAAAGCATCCTACGATACGCTTATCCGTGTTCCGGGGATAGGACCGACATCGGTTAAACGCATAATGAGCGCAAGACGCTACGGGCATGTCAATTTCGCGATGTTAAAAAAGATGGGCGTTGTGCTTAAAAGAGCGCAGTTTTTCATTACCTGCGACGGACGCATGATGGGCAATATCCCGATTGAAGAAAAGTTCATTTTAAACCGCCTGACGGATGTCGACAGGAAGACCTCTTACGATATACAAAATCCCGACAATTCGGTGCAGTTAAATCTTTTTAATGATTTCGGACTTACTTCACAGGTGGCTTTATAAAATGAGGTCGATCGGTCCGTGTATTTTGGACGGGCATTTATAAGCAATGATCGGAGTGTTTAATGACTGTTTTTATATGTGAACACAACTGGGAAGCAATGCTTTCCTGCATATACGATGCCTGGAGCAGTAAACTGGGACATCAAAACATACGCCTCACCACGCAAGAACCCGAACAATACTCGCTTCTCGATGAGTATGTTACGGTAAGCTTTGACAGAGGCAAGGCGGAAAGCGTGATGGATGCGGTGAACCTGAAGATCTCTCCGCTGGTCTATTCCGAGATCGCTTATGCAGCCATGTCTTGTGAAGAAGACGCGCTTGATACGATATACAGAGTTTTGATACTCGGATTTGCTTACGGTCCGAATGTCCTTAAGATGGTCTCATACAAAGATGTGGCGAGGTTTTTTGAGATAAGGCGGAGTGTAGGCAATGAAGCACATCATTTCATCGAGTTCGTGCGTTTTCACGAGATACGAGAATCTTTGTACGTGGCGCATATAGAGCCTAAGAATCACATAGTCGGTGCCCTGGGTGCGCACTTTAACGACCGCATGCCTTCCGAAAACTGGATGATAATAGACGATGTTCATAAAGAATCGATCGTTCAGCCAAAGGATGAAGATTTCTATTTCAAAAAGCTGAGTGATGATGAGTTTACACGGCTTCTTTTTACCGAAGAGGAAAACGACGGATATACCGATCTTTGGAAAGTCTTTTTTGACTCGATCGCGATAAGCGAACGATTCAATCCGAAACTGCAGCGAAATTTCTTCCCGATATGGAAAAGAAAGCATGCGGTTGAATTTAAGTAATTTAAAAGAACATTCTTTTACAGATTGTTCTTTTCGTTTGTTCTGTATTGTTCGAAGAGCTTCATTACTTCATTTCTTGAAGAGCAGCTCGTTTTCTTAAGTATGTTGCTGACATGAAACCTCACTGTGTTTTCCGATACGTAAAGGTTATCGGCTATATCGGAGTTGGTAAGTCCGTCAAGCAACAGATTCAAAACATCCGTTTCACGTCTTGAAAGATCGTAATCGGTTTTAAGGGCTCCTATTATCTCATCGTGTGATTTGACTACTTCCGGTACCGGAGTAAACAGCTTTATGTAGCTTAGCACAAATAACAATATTGTCATCACGAAGGCTAGAGCCTCGAGTGCCATGAGTAAAAGCGGATTGCCTGAGAACTTAAGCCCTATAAACGATCCGATGGCTTCTCCCAAACGTCCGAAGAAAATACCGTAGCAGCATACACATATCAGTTTTTTTCCGTTTTGATCCATAAACTTTGAAAAATGTGCAAACAGTCCGAATCGGAAGAGAGTATAAAAGCCGATAAATATGTGAGTGATGCTGTAAAGAAGTACGCTGACTTCTTTTTGATCGGCGAACAGTATGGCAAAAAAGGGATATGCCAGGCAGATAAGGCAAAGGATGGAACCGACTTTTTTGCTTCGCATATTTATGTATCCTGCAACTATAAGACCGATGGCATAGGGAATGCGAAGGATCTCCGGATTGATATATGAATCAAGTGCGATATCGATCGGGAAATAGAAGCCAATCGATTGAACAGACCACATTAACAGTATCATTACAGCACACATGATAACGGTCGATCTGTTGATCGATACATGTGATAAGGTACTCTGACCGGACGAGTCATTTACACTGTCGGCGGCTTTTCCGACCTGATGTTCGATCTTTTTTATTGCGATCCAGAAAGCCGCAGTCATAACTGCCAAGATCGCATAAAGAATGTTTGAAGCGGGAGATGCCACAAATTTGCCCCGGTCGATGAGCGATACGACGCCGGTCGCTACAGTTGCGATAGCATATGATATTCCAAAAAGCAAACAACTTTTTTGAGGATCGAGTCTGGAAGATAACAAATAGAAATGGGTTCCCAGTATCATTCCGACAAAAACGCTTTCGATAAGGCCCAGAACAGCAATAACGACGTAACTGTCAGAATGTGCCAGAAAGATCGACAAAAGTGTTACAACGAAAAGTATCAAAGGGAAGAAGAAACTGCTTTCAAGCAGTTTTCTTTTATATTTGATCAAAGCGGTGATCAGTAACAGTCCTATTGCATGCGCGAGATATGCATAGACTTCCGAATAATAATCCGAAGTTGTGCCGCTTATGTGCTCCAACAGTTTATATATCCATAAAAAGTAAGTTCCCGTTGCGAACATGAAAGAAGCAAAAGTGACGGCAACCAATAAAACGTCAATTCTGACGCCGAATCCGGCTTTTATTTTTTTCTTAAATGAAACGATTTCGTTGACTGTCATATGAATATCCCCTGTTATCGTTTTTCTGCTTTTATTATAAATGACATATCGGCAAGAGGATAGTTTTTTGTGCTCCAAAACAATGCGATCGCTTATCGATAGGAATGCTTTTTACGGCTGTTTGGAAAAAACTGTCCGAAAACTGTCCATAAAATATCGCAAATTATCCGGTTTTTTAATTCGTTCATTAATCCCATATTAATAAGATAAATTTAGCGCGGTGCGAAAACCGCAATGATATTTCAATGAAAAGGAGAACACAGATGCGTAAACTATTAAGGTTAATAGCTTTGTTGATGATCCCTGTCCTCGTACTTTCGGGGAACAGCCTCCTAAGCTATGCGCTTACGGTCGAAGGTTTAAACGAGCCGGACGGAGAGCGCTGGCAACAGGTGGAATGGCCGGGAGAAAGCGAATCGACTATGCTGATCAATCTGTTTAACGGTGTAAACGTTACTTTTGGGGAGGACGATCTTGTTCATGAACAGGACCCCGTAACTTATATGTGGAGCGTTGAAAAGAACTATATTTTCTTAAACGGTGCCACGGGAAGCGGTGATTTTACCAATATGGACAATGCTAATATATATGCGGACTCTTCTTCCACGCTTACGGACACCGCAGGATCTCAGGATGAACCGATTTTTAACTTTAATCTTAGCGGAAACACATCATATGCGACTATACTTCAGGATGTGAGCGGAGCGGAAAATCTGAGCATAGGAGCGTTGTTCGCGCTTACAAATAACGATGAGACGGCAGATCATGTCTTCGGAATGGGAGTGGTTTATTCGGAGCGACAAATATATGAAAGCTATTGGCCCGAACCGAATGAACATATGATAGAAGTAAACTACGACGGCGCGGGAGTAAACGTGTCGATCGCTGCAACGAACGTATCGGGGCCGGTTCTTGCTCATCCCGAAGGATGGGGACAGAAAGCAAAAGTCACCGGACCTGTGGCGGTCACGTTCCAAGTGGAACAGGGATGGGAGTTTGACGCATTAAGGCTTGACGAAACCGAATACAGTGTTGATGCACTTACGGCCGACAATTTTAGTGATGACAGAGTAAACTCAATAAATTTTGAGACCGGAACGGTCACGTTTAATGTCCTATCCGATTATATGCATGTTGATATTCTTGCGCACGATCCTAACGGCGATCCCGGTCACGATCCGGCGTTTGATTCAAAATACAGTGTAATGTACGATCACAGACCCGAAGGAAACAATCCGACGGCGTTTGTATGGGCCGGAGACACATCGGGCAGTCCTTTGAGTTGGCAGGGCACCAGATATGATTTCACTACCGGCAATGCTATCACGTTTACGTTGCAAAAGCCTTCCGATGACAGATACGAAAATGAAACACCTGTCGTGGAATTGCGTGAATTGATGGACGACCACTCGGATCGGACTCTTTCTACATATACCGAAAACAACGAAGACCAAATAACACTTACGCCCGATCCAGGCAATACATTAAGGTATTCCTTTACATATACACCGGATGAACATGTCGGAGCGTTTGAAGTGTACGTGTACTGGTCCGAATACGACAGAGTAAGGCCGAATGAGAATCAGATATGCATCGAAGCAAATCTTGACAGAACGACGTTTGAACTCGAGAATGCTTCAGCCGATCCGATTGTGATATCGAGAAGCTCATCGGGCAATCAGACTAAATTTATCTATCCGATCGCGGATAAAACAAAATATGCGCTGTTTACACCCAATCAGGGATGTGAACTTAATGAAGTGCGCATTAACAATACTTCGTACGCTCTCGCGGATCTTACAGAGGGAACGCAGGCGGGAACCTATAAGATACAGCTTAGCGCAGATATGTTCGATGACAGAGGATTTATGTGGATCGAAGCAAGATCTGTCGGGAATAACGGTGGCGGCGGAGATCCCAATGACCCGAATGGTCAAAATCCTCCGGGTCCGCATACACAGACGTCTTTCACTGCAGTAAAAGCATTTGATTATGTGGGCGCAAAGCAGGCTATTGAAGGTCTGGATTACGCATTCTCTTTTAACGATACAGAAACAACAAAACAGTATTTCGCAAAACAGCTGTGGCATATGTTCTTCGGATTTCTTCCGAGAAAAGGCCATGCCGGCGAATTTGAAGGAATGTATGGAAAGACATTGGCAAACAACGATTCTCAGACGTTCAATTTTGATGATTCGGAAGAGGCAAGAAATCGGGATGACAAGCTTGTGTTCCTGCTTTCGTCGGATGTCGGAGATCTTCCTCATGCAAGGATATTTTTAAGTAATGCAGAGGGCTATTCGTCCGTTACGACCATCGGTCAGACGGATATGGGATATATCGATGCCGAAGTAGGCCTGATATCGGGAACCGACGACAAATACGCGTTTTCTTTCTCCCCGAAGAGCTCTGCACCTTTTGATGTAAAGATTTATTGGACCGACAGTGAATATGACGCACTGACCGAAGTGACGGAGTACACTCCCTTGGCAAGCGAAGACAATAATTTTAAAACACTCATAAGCGAAGCACCGGCAGAAAAGAACGTTTCGGTAAGTGTTTCTTCGTACCTTTGCGGTATGGATGAATTAAAAGCTAAGATTACGGTCACCGGGCCGGTGTCCGATACACGTGCGGCTTACGGGGGCGGTTATCTCGATTGCTATAATTATTCGGTAACGCTGCCCGACAACAGCGTGGCAAGCGGTAAGATATTTAAACTCACTCAGGTCAAACAGGGTATAGTACGTTTCACAAAAAATGGGGTCAACACCTATCAGGTATTTGATATTCCCGAACGAGACGGCTTAAATACCGACGTTTTGGTAAAGGGTGACCACGATCCCGAAGGAATGTATCCGTTCGGAAACGGTGTGGGAATAGAAGGTTTCATCACAAACGGATACCATATGGGTCAGGGTGCGTCGGATATGGAAGAAGACGCGACGATAGGCGGACTCAATTTCCGAATGAGCGTCTTCCAGGGCTCGGCCATGGCGGTAAAGGTAAACGCCGAACTTACGGCCGCACCGTGGGATTTTGCAAATACCGGCATATACGAAATAGGATCGACCGAGTACCATGCCGAAGTATTTTACGGAAACAATTCGCTCACTATCAAAGCGGCGGATTTCGGTGACGGAGCGGTGATAGAGTCCGTATCGGTAGATACCTCAAAACTCTCTGCTTCGGCAGCTTCGATAAGCTCCGACGGAAACGGGACTTTTACGGTAACGTTCAATTCCGGATATGACAGCATACCGCTTCTTATCAAGTTTGTGGGTGACGAGACAATATATAAAGAGACCATCGATCGACTCGGCATCAATGCCGATTGGGCTTCGCTCGGAGATATCCGGGGATATAACGGATTGAACATATGGCACGGAACGGATCACAGCGTTTATTACGATGCATCGTGCTTTGACAACCAAGAAGCGGCAGTATTCGCGACGTTTTATTATGATTCTCCTGAAGAACCTGTCAATCGCGTAAATCTTCATGCAAGGATCACTTTTAAAGACGGTACCGTGATAAATAAGAACATTACGGAAAGCATAACGACTTTAGGCACTCCCGTACATAACGGTAATCCGGCCGATCCTGCCCTTGGCGGAGGACTTCAGGGAGATGCCCAGTATTACGACGATTTTGTGGTATATGCATGCTCACGCGCCGATATAGACAAAATTGACAATATTACTTTCTTTGCTTACGAAAAGAGCAACGATCCCTCAAGATTCGGCGGAGCGAAAGTCGGCTCCGGAGACGGTTATTATTGGAAGACAGGACAGTAAGGGGGTAAAGCATGAAGAAAACATTAGGAATCATACTTGGTTTGGTCATATTTTTATCTGTAACGCCCCGTTTATATGCTTATGACGGGTCGGCGAACATTGCCTCGGCAGACGGAACAGGCAGCTCGATAAGCGTATCGGGAACAACTTCCGGAGTAAACGCAGCGGTCATTGTGGAAGTGGTCGATTCTAACGGTGTATCGTGCGGAATGGGTTCGATAACGGTAATAGATAACGCTTATAGCGGAGACGTTTTGGGACTGTCTCTTGCGCCGGGTGAATATACGGTCCGTGTAGCGGACTATGACGGCGGAACATGGGTAGAGAAGACCGTTACTGTTTCGGATACTTCCTCGACATCAACACCCGCATCGGACGCTACGGACGATACGTCGCCCAAAACTCCCGCGACAACCGATACGCCTGCATCTTCCGGATCGACTTCTAAGAATGACGGAGCGGCAACCGCTTCCGACTCGGGATCGTCTTCCGGTTCCGACCAAAGTAATACGGCCGCTTCGGCAACCGGCTCCAATGCAGCAGGCACCTCTAATTCAGCAAGCACGAAGAGCAATGTTAAAGCCGTTGCAAGCACCCAAAAGAATGACGTGACCGCAACAGCCGAAACCGAGTCTTCAGTCAAGGACAATGAAGCAAAAGAGGACAAAGAAACCGCGGAAGCTTCGGGAAAAGCATCGGAAGGTGAGACCGCAGAAACGGTTAAAGAAGAAACACCCGCCGATACAACCAAGTCTTCGGACAAAGCATCGGTAACCTCACAGTCTTTTACAGCCGAGAAAAGCGGGATGCCTTTATGGGCAAAGATCACTCTCGGAAGCGTTCTTGGCCTCGGAGTGATCGGTGCAGCCGCACTTGCGATATTTAAAAATCGCGGCGAATAATAAAAAGAAAAACGATCTATTACCGCTTGGTACTTTAATATGTACCGCTTGGTAGTGTAAGTATTGTTGCCTTATATTGTGCTTTATACAATGTGTTCATAACAAGCAAACCCGTACAAAATGAAAGAGAGGAAATGTTATGAACACATTTAATTTGAAGGAAAGTATTGAACATCTTAATAAGCTTAAAGAGGAAAATGCAACCTCACAAAAGAAGGGGCTGCCCTTTATGATGGCTTCGGTCCTTATATGGACAATCATTCTCATCATAAGACTTCTCGACATGAAGACAGGCGCGATGAACCTCGCCACCTTCTGCTGCTCGGTCCTATTGTTACCGCTTGCGTTTGTATTTTCAAAGGTTTTAAAAGCTGATATCTTTAAAAAGATGGAAAATCCGATCGCAAAACTCGGATTTCTGGCTACTTTGAATCAAATGTTGTATATTGTTATTGTGATGTGGGCTTATTCTGATTGCCCGCAGGCAATGCTCATGATATATGCGATGGTATTCGGAGCTCATCTTTTACCGTTCGGCTGGCTGTACGACACCAAATCGTATACAGTGGTTTCGATTGTCGAAACGATCGCAGCAATGGTGATAAACCTTGTGTTCGGCGCAGTGGCGATGGCAGCATTTATGATCGTAATGCAGATCATTTTGAGCATTGTTCTTTTTACCGATGTAAGAAAGGTCAATGAAATAAGTGAGAGTCGAAATCAATACAGACCCGAATGAAGCGGAGCTTTTTGTCGAGATACATTGCAGCGATGTGACAGATAATGTGTCGAGGCTTAAAAGGCATATTGAAAACTACGGAACAGGCATAAAGGCATCGAAAGACGGCGAGACGGTAATGCTCAAACTCAGTGCGATCCTTTATGCCGAATCCGTCGACAAAAAAACTTTTGTCTATACCGAGAGTAAAGTTTACGAGACTGACAAGAGACTGTACGAGCTTGAAGAAATGCTCGACAAGCGTGATTTTTTCCGCTGTTCGAAGTCCGTTATCGTAAATATAGGTAAGATCGAAAAGCTGAAGCCCGAGATCACAAGGAACATTCTGGCAACGCTATCAAACGGTGAAGTCATTGTGGTTTCGCGTCGCTATGCAACGGAACTCAAAAAGCTCATCGGAATCAGTTAGGAAGAAAACACATGAGAAGAATAAAAGATTTACTCATATTGTTAAGAGACGGCATCGCACTCACGTTTACATGGCTTATGTTTATCGTAGTCATCGCTTCGTTCATTCTCGGAGCCGACACTATAGCGGTCTCGTACATAGTCAAGATATTCGCGCTTTGCGTATGGGGCGTGTTCAGCTTCATCATAAGCTTTAAGTTTGAGAAAGTGACGAAAAGAGGCTTCATCTTTTCACTCACTTTGTTTTATATCCTGTTCATTCCCGTTGAAGTGCTGCTGTTTTATCTTCTCGGAATGTTCAAATCTTCCGGAAGCCTCATCCAGTGGATCATCTTCGGCGCCATCGTGATCGCCGCATACCTTGCCGCTTTGTTCATTGACATTTTTGTATTCAGGAAAAAAGAAAAACTCTACACCGAAAAGATCAGGGAATATATAGAGATTAAGGACAGATAGTATTCTCCTTTCGGAAGCATATGATTCATTAGTGGGTTCACGATATCTGATACACTTAAACTATTAGGAGTTCATCAATGAAACGTACATTTTTGTTTATCATTTTTGTTTCGATCTTCAGTTTTGTGAGTGGATGTAAAGGGCCGGAGACCGGCGACGGAACGGTTCAAAATAATGAGAATGATGAGATAGTTTTTTCTTTGTGCAACGATGCAGGAGTTATTTCAATGACCGACAGTTATTCTCTTAAAAACTTTGAGGATATGTTGGGCGGTGAATGCAGTTTTTCACAGTTTTCATACGAAGATGATCTGTATGGAGTTTTGGAGTATGCTCACGACGGCGCGCAATACGCCTACAAATATGAAATTTATAAGCTTGATGATCCAAAGCCTGTGTTTTTATATTCGCCCAATGACATAAAGTGGCTTAATGAGTTTACAGCTTATATGGATAAGCTTTTTTGGATCGAATTCACTAATGATTCAGATTGTACGCATTATCGAATCATGATGTTTGATCCTGAATTGTTAATAGCGGAATGTTTGGCGGAATATAGATCAACAGAAGTTTATGAGATGTCCTTGCGCGTTGGAGGCGGAATTATGGCCTGGTTCGTCGATTCAAACGAGAAAACTACGCTCTGCTATTACGATATAGAAAGCAATGAGATCTGCAATGTGGATGATGAAAAAATAACCCTTTGTTCGCCGTACAGCAGAATGTTCATAACGGATAATATGATTTCTTTCACTGTTGAAAATGAAAGCGGAGATTTGTGTTGTGAGCGATACAAATTTAGAACCGGAGAAAAAGAGGTGGACCCCATCGAGACGGCAGAACAGTCCGAACGGATTGCGGGATGCATTTCTGATATTGATTTCTGTATTTGGTATACGGACTCAGGGAAAAAGAAATATTATTGCCGGGATCTGAAATCCGGGAAGATAAGCAATATTGTTTATTCGGCTAAGGAGAATATATTTTCATTTTCGCCCTATTCGGGTCATATATATATGAATGTTAGGGGTGAGACCGACTGCTTATATGATGTACAGGGCGGAAACAAGATATCGCGATATGAATATCCGGATAATATGACGGCCTACTGGTTTAATCAAAACAAAAACGGTTTGTATTTGAAACTTGAAAGCCCCGAGATGATTGGGGTAATAGAATTCAAATGATTTTAAGAAAGATTTCCTTCTTGAAATTACGATTTTGCCTAATGAGCGGTAAGAACAAGTACACTGCCTTAATTGGGGTAAAAAGAAAACAGGCAGGAAAAGAGGCTGATCTGTCTTTGAATGGGCTCAAACTCTTGACAAAGAGAAGCCGGTTTTGTAATCTAATAATCAAAGGAGGCATTACCGTAAAGCAAACGGTTCGCCTTAGACAATTGTAACTAAACGAAAGTTAGCAACTATCCTTGGTCGGGGCGGTTGCTTTCTTTCGTTTTATGGTTGTTTTTATCCTTGATCCGAAACGCAATCGCCAGTATTAAACCGGCGATTGATGCAACCGAACCAAGAATAGTTAACAATAGCATATAACTACTTGATAATGACCTTTCTCGAGTATTTCCCATGCAGACCCCTCCTTATAAACGGGAGTTGCCGGATGAAAAAACTGACTGAAAAACAATTGGGATTTTGGGTATACTTTATTTATTTTCTTTTTCCTTGACATCCCGCCCCGGCGGGTGTTACGATACGAAACAAGATAAAGGTGATGACGAAGAGGAGTATGTCACGGCGGTTTTCAGAGAGAGCGCGGGCGGTGAAAGCGCTTAAACTTAAATGACAGAAGGTAGCTTCCGAACCGGTCGGGTGAACTTAAGTAACCCGGCACGTGAGCTCACGTTACAGGGCAGACTCTAAATGGAGTTACTAAGGCGCATGTCGCAAGATATGTGCGAACAAAGGTGGTACCGCGTATTATACGCCCTTTGCTGACATTGTCGGCAAAGGGCTTTTTTTTGCCGACGCAAATCCAAAGGAGGCAGACTATGAAGAAAGAACTCGAAAAAACGTACAATCCCAAAGGGATGGAAGACAGAATCTATCAAAACTGGCTTGATAAGAAGTATTTTCATGCCGAAGTAGATGAGACAAAGAAACCTTTTACGATCGTGATCCCGCCCCCGAACATCACGGGACAGCTCCATATGGGACATGCGCTTGACAACACTATGCAGGATATCCTTATCCGTTTTAAGAGGATGCAGGGCTACAACGCTCTCTGGCAGCCCGGAACAGACCATGCGTCCATCGCAACGGAAGTAAGGATCATCGATACTCTCAAGAAAGAGGGAATAAGCAAAGAAGATCTGGGCCGTGAAAAGTTCCTTGAAAGAGCATGGGACTGGAAGAAAGAATACGGCGGAAGGATCATCTCTCAGCTTAAGAAGATGGGTTCTTCATGTGACTGGGACAGAGAACGTTTCACAATGGATGAAGGCTGCAACAAGGCCGTTACCGAAGTTTTCTGCAAGATGCACGAAAAAGGATGGATATATAAAGGCTCCAGGATCATCAACTGGTGCCCGGTTTGTAATACATCGATTTCCGACGCGGAAGTTGAATACGAAGAGCAGGCAGGCCATTTCTGGCACATAAAATATCCCCTGGTAGAAGACGGAAAGCCTTCGACAACAGAGTTTTTGGAGTTTGCTACGACACGTCCCGAGACAATGCTCGGCGATACCGCTGTAGCCATCAACCCCGATGATGAGAGATATCATTATCTTAAGGGAAGACAGGTTTGGCTTCCGATCGTTAACAAGCCTATTCCGGTTGTTGAAGATTCATATGTAGACATGGAATTCGGTACAGGTGTAGTTAAGATCACACCCGCTCACGACCCTAACGACTTTGAAGTAGGAAAGCGTCACAACCTTCCCGAAGTAAACATATTGAATGACGATGCGACCATCAACGAAAACGGCGGAAAGTATGCCGGAATGGATCGTTACGAAGCAAGAAAAGCCATCGTTAAAGAGCTTGAAGAACTTGGTCTTTTGGTAAAGATCGAGGATTACACTCATAACGTAGGTACCCACGACAGATGCGGCACCACGATCGAGCCCATGATCAAAAAGCAGTGGTTCGTTAAGATGGATGAGCTTATAAAGCCCGCTGTAAAGGCTGTTAAAGAAGGGGATATCAAGCTCGTTCCCGAAAGAATGGAAAAGACCTACTATAACTGGACCGACAACATCCGTGACTGGTGTATCTCCCGTCAGCTTTGGTGGGGTCACAGGATCCCCGCGTATTATTGCGACGAATGCGGCGAGACGATCGTTTCAAGAACAGCTCCCGACAAGTGCCCCAAGTGCGGATGCACTCACTTAACGCAGGATCCCGATACGCTCGATACATGGTTCTCATCGGCTCTTTGGCCCTTCTCTACTTTGGGATGGCCCGAAAAGACTAAGGATCTTGAGTATTTCTACCCTACCGATGTTCTGGTAACAGGTTACGACATCATCTTCTTCTGGGTAATAAGAATGATATTCTCAGGATATGAGAACATGGGCGAGCGACCTTTCAAGACAGTATTGTTCCACGGCCTCGTACGTGACTCTCAAGGTCGTAAGATGAGTAAATCGCTCGGAAACGGTATCGATCCTTTGGAGATCATCGACAAGTACGGTGCCGACGCATTAAGACTTACCCTCATCACCGGTAACGCACCCGGTAACGACATGCGTTTCTATAATGAGCGTGTTGAGGCAAGCAGAAACTTTGCCAACAAGATATGGAATGCATCGCGTTTCATCATGATGAACATGGGAGATGAGAATCCGAAGAAACCCGCCGCAAACGAGCTTGAGCCCGTTGATAAGTGGATACTTTCCAAGTGCAACACTCTTATCAGAGATGTTACCGAAAATATGGAGAAGTTTGAACTTGGCGTAGCGGTTTCAAAGGTATATGATTTTATATGGGACGAGTTCTGCGACTGGTATATAGAAATGGTTAAGCCCCGCCTCTATTCCGACGCGGATGCTTCCACCAAAAATGCGGCACTCTGGACACTTAAGAACGTTTGCATTACGGCGCTTAAGCTTCTTCATCCCTATATGCCGTTCGTAACGGAAGAGATATTCATGAGCATTCAGGACGAAGAAGAGTCGATCATGATCTCAAGCTGGCCGACTTATTCGGACGAATATAACTTCGCTTCCGACGAGAAGGCTATCGAGACCATAAAAGAAGCCGTTCGTGCGATAAGAAACGTTCGTACCGGAATGAACGTTGCTCCTTCAAGAAAGGCAAAGGTATTTGTTGTAAGTGCAGACGCCGACATCAGAAAGACCTTTACAGACGGCGAAGCGTTCTTTAAAACACTTTCCTATGCTTCCGAGATCGAGATCAGAAGCGAAAAGGGTGACATTCCCGAGGATGCGGTAAGCGTAGTGATCGCAGGAGCAACACTTTATCTTCCTTTCGAAGATCTTGTTGACATCGCGCAGGAGATCGAGCGTCTTACCAAAGAGAAGGCAAGACTTGAAGGTGAGATCAAGCGTTCCAATTCGATGCTTTCAAACGAGAAGTTCTTATCAAAGGCTCCCAAAGCTAAGGTAGACGAGGAGAAAGAAAAACTTGTTAAGTATGAGAGCATGTTAACAGAAGTTACATCACATCTTGATAAGATAAAAAAATAGAAACGATAAACCCGATTTTTGACGAGGTATCTATATGGCGGACACCCCCGAGATCACATTGGAAGAATTGAATGAAGTGCTCGAAAAGATTGGTACGAACGGCCGGGGTCCCATTGCGCCTCACGGCGAGACCGTGGCCGAAGAATACGAAGAGAACGATCATTGCATTAAAAACGGTGCCTACATTCGTCTGTCGGATGACAATATGATCGCCTGGATATACTTAAATCCTCCGAAAGAGGGCGAGAGTTTTTACACCAAGTCGCAGATCATAGAGTTCATGCGGGAGTACGATGTTGTTAAAGGTTACCATTATTCCAATATCGCGGCGATCGCAAAAAAGCATGTTTACGGACGTGAGATCGTGGTCGCAAAGGGGGCAGAGCCTGTAGACGGAGTTGACGGTTACTATGAGTGGAAGGTGGATATCGTCGGCCACAAATCGCCAACCGTAAGAGAGGACGGATCGGTCGACTATTCAGCCATGTCCGAGGTGACCAGCGTTCAGGAAGGTGACGTGATCGCGGTATATCATCGCGCAAAACAGCCCAAGAACGGCTATAACGTACTCGGAAAAGAGACACCGGCCAAAACTGCAAAAGACGAGATGCCGCTTAAAGGCAGAGGCGTATCAAACGACAACGACCCCGATATTTACGTAGCCACAACCACAGGAAAAGTCGAATATAAGGACCGTACCGTAGATATTAAGAACGTATACGAGATAAGAGGCGACGTAGATCTGATCACGGGAAAGATAGAATTTTTCGGTGATGTAGAGATATCCGGAAGCGTGGAAAGCGGCGTTATCATAAGGGCCAGCAGAAATGTCATGATATCCGGTCATGTCGAGGCCGCAAACATATATGCGGGCGGCGACGTTGTGATAAAAGGCGGCATTTCCGGCGGACAGAAAGCCACTATCACCGCCAAAGGCGATGTCTGTGCAGATTTTATAGAGCACACGACGGTAACTGCGGGGGGAAATGTAAGAGCCAACTCATTTATCGGTTCAACCGTCGACAGCAGAGGCACGGTAATGGCCGAAGGAAAGAACGGGTCTATCATAGCCGGTTATACGAGAGGACTTTTTGGAGTAGCCGCTACCGATCTTGGAAACGATGCGGAGACGAAGACATATGTGGCTTCGGGATATACGGGAGAAGAGTACACAAGATACCTTGAACTTTTCCAGCAGGAGAGCGAAACACAGCAGATACTTTCCGATACCGTCGAAGAAATGTCCGCGATATTAAAGCGTAAGAGACTCGGACAGGAGAAAGACAATCCCGATGACGATGAGGCGCTGCTTTCTTTAAACGAAAAGAAAGACAAATACTTTGACATGCTCGACAAGGTACGTTCCGAAAAGGAGGCACTTGCGGCAGTGATCGAAGCGGGCAAAGGAAGCTCGATATCCGTCAACAACAAAGCATACCGCGGAGTTACGGTCGCTATCGAAGGTACGCCATTTAAGATAGAAGAGACCACCATGTCCGTTCGCTACACAAATGAAGCGGGCAGAATAGTAAATAACGTTTCGGGAATGAACCGATCATGATAACTACTTTTAAAGAAGCCGAGGAATATATACTCGATATTCCGAGATTCGGCGGCAAGAACACTTTAGAGGATACAAAAGAGTTTTTAAAGGAGTGCGGAGACATCTCAAAAGATTTTCCCACGATCCACATAGCAGGCACAAACGGAAAAGGTTCCGTTTGTGCTCTTTTGCGTGATACTTTTATAGAAGCGGGTTACACTCCCGCGGTCTTTACATCCCCTCATCTTGTGAGCATCAGAGAACGTTTTACGATAGGGCGCGAGGAGATAACGGAGGAAGAATTCCTTGATTGCTTCAACAAAGTCTTGGCCGTCATGCACCGGGAAAAGTTCGCACTCAAGGGTTATCATCCTTCCTATTTTGAGTTTCTGTTCTTTATGGCGGTAATCTGGTTCAAAGAAAAAACTCCGGATGTCGTGATACTTGAGACAGGCCTTGGAGGAAGACTTGACGCCACCAATTCGATCGAGTCACCCATTCTTACGATCATAACCGAGATCGGGTTCGATCACACCGAGTACCTTGGTGACACGATAGAAAAAATCGCATTTGAAAAAGCCGGGATATTAAAGAAAAACGTACCTTTGGTATATATGTCCAAAGAAACATCTTCGGATGTGATAGAAAAACGTGCAAAAGAGCTCGGCGTTGAGACTTTTCCCGTTTCGAAAGATTATATTAAGAATTTAAAGGTGAGCACAAAAGGGATTGATTTTTCATTTGAATCACCTTATTATGAAAATGTTAATTTGTCGTTAAAAGCAAGGGCACTTTATCAAAGTGAGAATGGTGCCGTTGCGTTTTGCGCACTTAATTTGCTGAGAACATGCGATATTTTTAAGATTTCCGATGACGAGATCAGGCGTGGGTTTTTAAGTATGTATTGGCCCGGTCGTATGGAAGAGATAAGCAAAAATATCTTCCTTGACGGAGCACATAACGAGGACGGCATAAAGGCGTTTCTTGAAAGTGTGGCAGAGGACAATGCAAAAGTGAGAAGGCTTCTTTTTACCGCCGTGTCGGATAAAAATGTCGAGAAGATCACGAAGATGATCGCCGATTCTTCATTGTTTTCGCATGTTTATATCGCACCGCTTAAAAGCTCGAGGGCAGCTTCGATAGAAAGACTTTTAAGCGCTTTTGAGAAATGCAATGTTTCTGTCGTTTCGTACGAAAGTACGGTTTTGGCGTTCAAAGCGATGTGCGCGGAAATGAAACCTGACGAAACAGGGTATGTTGCCGGTTCATTGTATTTGGTCGGAGAGATAAAGGACAGTTTGTTATGATCAATTTTGAAGAAGAAATCAAAAAATTCAGTCCCAGTCTTGAAGTGGAAGACTTGGAGGACACGATATACAACCAGGATCTTACCGATGTTGCGGATATTTTTGTAAAGATGATCAAGGAAAATAATAAGGGCAAGTAACACTATGAGATGCTACAATTGCGGAGCCGAGCTTAGTGAGCACAGCTTTTGCACCAACTGCGGCGTTGATGTCGGCCTTTATAAAAGGATCATCCGAATTTCCAACACTTTTTACAATGAAGGATTGGAAAAAGCGCGCGTAAGGGACCTTTCCGGTGCTGTGGTAAGTCTTCGGCAGAGTTTAAAATTCAATAAATCAAACATTAAAGCAAGAAACCTTCTGGGTCTTGTTTACTATGAGATGGGTGAAGTTGTTGCCGCACTCAGCGAATGGGTAATAAGCACCAATCTTTTGAACAAGAAAAACGTTGCGGCCGACTACATCGAAAGACTTCAGTCCAACGCCACGAAGATGGACAACCTTAACCAAAGCGTTAAGAAATACAATCAGGCGTATCAGTATTGCCTTCAGCCCGAAGGCAAGGATCTGGCGATCGTTCAGCTTAAAAGAGTGATAAGCATGAACCCCAAGCTCGTAAGAGCCTATCAGCTTTTGGGACTTGTTTACATTTCGATGGGAAGACCCGGTCCGGCGCTCGATTATTTAAACAGGGCAAAAGAGATAGATGTCAATTCGACGATAACGCTTCGCTACATACAGGAAGCAACCAAGATGATCGAAGCCGCAAACGCGGGGAAAAAGACATCGCTTAAGGATAAGCTTACAGGCAACACATCTTCTCAGCAGCCTTCGAGCACGAGCTATATGGATGACAACGAATATGTCATTCAGCCCATACGTACCAAAGAAAGACGCGGTTCGAGCACCGTTTTAAATATCATAATCGGTATTGCGATAGGATTTGCGGTTTCTTTCTTCTTAATACTTCCGGCACGTATACAGCATGCCGAGGAAGCGGCTCAGGAAGAGATAAAGAACTTCGGCACGCAGCTCGCTGCCACGAATCTTACGATAAACGAGCTTGAGAAGAAGAACAGCGACCAGGAAGACAAGATAAGGATGCTTACCGAAAACCTCAACGCCTATGCGGGTACGGAGGGAACTCTTGCTTCCATGGAGAACCTTTTAAAGGCCGCCGCCATCTATCTTGACAATCAGGAAAACTTCCTTGAAGTTGCGGATTACATCACAAACGTAGATGAGTCGGCTTTCAACGAAGACACTTCCGAGAACTTTAAGAATTTGTATTTCGCACTTAAAAATGCGATAGGCGTGCAGGTCTGCGAGGCATATTATATCGAGGGAAACAACGCTTACAACAATAAGCAGTTCGATGATGCCACGGCTTATCTGGAGGCAGCGGTCTTCTTTGATCCGACCAATGTCGATGCGCTTTATCTGCTGGCTACGGCATACAGATCGGCTGAAAAAAACGAAGAAGCCAAAGATGCGTACAATAAAATAGTTGAATTATTTCCCGAAACGTGGTATGCTTCTAAAGCAGAAGGATATATAAACGAATTGAGCGAATGATAAAAAGCCCTCACTGAGAGGTGAGGGCAAAATTTTAACCTAAAAGTTTTTCGTATTTTTTCGTAAACAATTGGCCAAGCCCCCGAGTTTTGGTCAACATGACTACTAATCTGAAAAGAAAACGGTTTTTGTTATACATATTGACAAAAACGACAAAATTTACTATACTCAAGAAAGAGAGTGCGCAATCGATTGCGCAAATCGCGGAAAACCTTTTCACAACAGGTTATTCGGAGTTGTTATTAATCGGTTATCCCTTGCCTGATATAATTGGCAGGATGGCATAGAAAAACGGTTAAAAACCGTAAATCAACATTCATATTCATATGGGAGGTATATGTATGAAGAAGAAACTTTTGGCTATTCTTCTTGTTGCGGCAATGATCCTCGCTACACTCGCAGGCTGCGGCAAGAAAGACGGTACAACCACAACTTCTACAGATAAGAAGGGTGGCGCTGCCGCAACAGAGGATCTTACATTTAACATCACGGTTTGGGTTCCCGAACTCGCAGTTGATCTTACAAAGGATCAGATCGAGGATTTCAACAACAACAATCCCGACGGTATCAGATTCATTCCTACGATCGAAGCAGTTTCGGAAGCTGATTCCGCAACAACTATGATCACAGACGTTGAGTCAGGTGCAGACATTTTCTTCTTTGCACAGGATCAGGCAGTAAGACTTATTCAGTCAGGCGCTTTATCAAAGCTTGGTGTTCAGGCAGCTGAGAGCGTAAGTGCAGCAAATGCATCGGGCGTTGTTGCAGCTTGTAAGCTTGGCGACGATATGTACGCATATCCTCTTACCGCCGACAACGGTTATTTCATGTACTACGACAAGTCAGTCATTCCCGAGTCCGATATCGACTCCATGGAAGCTCTTATCGCTGACTGTGAAAAAGCAGGAAAGACATTCTGTATGGAAACAGATACCTCAGCTTGGTATCTTGCAGGTTTCTTCTTCGGAACCGGCTGTGTATCCGAATGGGCTCCCGACTTAAGCTCCATCAACGATACATTCAATTCCGACAAGGGACTTATCGCTGCAAAGGGTATCTACAAACTTCAGACATCCCCCGCACACGTAAGCTCTTCACAGGGTACCGAATTCGACAGCGCAGTTCCCGCAGCTATCGTAGTATCCGGAACATGGGATTACAACAATGTAGAAGCAATCCTTGGCGATAACATGGGCGTTGCAGATCTTCCTTCATTCGAAGTAGACGGACAGAGCTATCACATCGGTTCTTTCAACGGATGTAAATTACTTGGCGTTAAGCCTCAGACAGACGCAGCAAGAGGAGCAGCTTTACACAAACTTGCTCAGTATCTTGTAAGCGAAGACGCTCAGCTTGAGAGATTTAAAGAACTTGCTTGGGGTCCCGCAAACACCAATGCTCAGGCTTCTAACGAAGTTCAGGCAAACCCCGGTTTGGCAGCTTTGATCGCACAGGCTCCTTACTCCGTTCCTCAGGGAACCATCCACGGTTCATGGTGGGATATAGGTAAGGTTATCGCAACCGATATCGGCGAATCCGACGGTTCCGACGCAGGCCTTAAGGCAGCTCTTCAGAAGTACGAAGACACCATCGCTGCACTCTTTAACATGACAACAGATGAAAAAGAAGCATTCAGCGTTATCGGTTCTATCGCAGGTGACGGCTGGTCGATCGATATTCCTATGACACGTTCCGCAGAGGTTGGTAACTTCTGGTATACAGATGCCATCAAACTTACCGCAGGCGAAGAGTTCAAGGTTCGTCAGGGTGGTTCATGGGATGTTAACTACGGCGCAGACGGAACGATCAACGGACCCAACGTAGTAGTTGAAGAAGACGGATATTACTTCATTAAGTTATCGGTTAACGATGACGGTTCCGAAGGTATCATCACTCTTGAAAAGAACAGCTACGTAAACGGCTGGACAGTAATCGGAACAGTTAACGGTTCAAACTGGGACGCTGATTTCGAAATGGAGATCCAGGATGACGGAACAACCTTCAAGTCTGTTGACAAGTTCGACATGACCGCAGGTACTGAGTTCAAGGTTCGTCAGGGTCACAACTGGGACGTAAGCTACGGCAACGGAACAGAAAACTATGTGGTTGACGCAGACGGTTCATATACTGTAGTATTTGATTCAACAACAGGTACTGTTACGCTCGAATAATTACGGGTGATTTTTATCGGGTTGGGACCGTTGTGGTTCCAACCCGTTATTTTCCTAAGTCAGGAATGGGAGGGTTACAAATGAAGAGCGGCTTCTTTAATTCTTTAAAGAACGAGTTTAAGGACTTTGGAACGTCCTTTGTCCGCGGCAACTGGAAAACCAAGCTTTCCTTTGTTGTCATGGGAGCCGGCAATCTGTTTTATAAGCAGATAGTGCGCGGGCTTGCTTTCCTCGGCATCGAGGTACTTTTCTTTATCTATCTTTTTAACGGACTCGGCGGAGAGAGCGGTATATATTGGATATCCATGCTGCCTTCACTGGGAAAAACAGGCCCCGGTGAGGTTTACGACGAGTTTTACGATCAGTACGTTTACGCTTACAACGACAATTCATTCCAGATTCTTTTATACGGAGTTTTAACGATCTTTTTGATCGTAGCCTTCATCGGCGCATGGCGCATGAACATTAAGCAGGCATACGGTAACCAGCTTCTCAGTGAGCGCGGCAAAAAGATCAATAAATTTTCTGATGACGCAAAGTCTTTGGTAGACGAGAACTTCTACAAGACACTTCTTGCTCTTCCTTTGACCGGTATCATCGTATTCATGGTGCTTCCCATCGCATTCATGTTCTTGGTTGCATTCACCAACTACGACGGAACTCATGACGGATATGTTACCAACCTTTTCCACTGGGTAAAATTCAATAACTTTAGAGCACTGTTTTCTTTCGGCGCTTCGGGCTCATACGGAAAAGTATTCGTGGGCATACTCGGATGGACTCTCATCTGGGCATTCCTGGCAACGTTTTCCAACTACTTTTTGGGAATATTCGTTGCGATCATGATCAACAGAAAATCGATAAAACTGAAAAAGATGTGGCGTACGATCTTCGTACTTACCATAGCGATCCCTCAGTTTGTCTCACTTTTGTACGTTTCAAAAATGTTTGATAAATCCGGTATCATCAACGGATTGCTGCTTAAGTGGCACTGGATATCCACTGCATACGATTTCTGGGGTCATCCTTTCTCGGCAAGACTTCTTGTGGTACTTATCAATATTTGGATCGGTATTCCATACCTTATGCTCATCGCAACGGGTATTCTTCTTAACATACCCGAAGACCTTTACGAGGCGGCAAGGATCGACGGAGCCAATCCGATCCAGCAGTTCAGATATATCACAATGCCTTATATGCTCTTTGTTACCGGTCCTTACCTTCTTACAAGTTTCACCGGCAACATGAGTAACTTCAACGTTATCTACCTTCTTTCGGGTGGCGGTCCCACCAACTCTGCGGCAAGTTCCGCAGCCGGAAGTGTAGGTTATACAGACCTTTTGGTAACGTGGCTGTTCAAGATGACCACGGGTGCTGAATCACAGTACTACATGGCGTCGGTCATCGGTATCGTTATCTTCGTTGTGGTATCTACGGTAACACTCATCGTTTACAATCTGTTACCGTCAGTCAGAAATGAGGGGGATATGTCATGAGCATGAGAGGAAAAAGAATCTTAACCGATGTTATTATCTATATCGTCCTTGTTCTTATGAGCATCATATGGCTTGCACCCTTTATATGTATCGTTCTCCAGTCATTCAGAGTAGAGAACACATGGCAGGTCGGATATGTTGTTCCCAAAGTATGGGGCTTGGACAACTACATAAACATACTCAGTACAGACTTTGTAAAGTGGTATTCAAATACCTTTATCATGGCGCTGGTAGTTTCGGTACTTCAGACGATCATCGTTTTATGCATGAGCTACACCCTTTCGAGATTCCGTTTCAAGATGCGTAAGCCTTTGATGAAGTTCATGCTTGTTTTGGGTCTCTTCCCCGGAATGCTTACCATGATCATCCTTTACAGAGTATTAAAGGATTTGGGTCTTACGATGGAAAATGCGGTTCCCGGTTTGATCCTGGTTTACATCGCTTCCTCCGGTATGGGTTACTACATTTCGAAAGGTTTCTTCGATACCATTCCCATGTCCCTTGACGAGGCAGCCAGAGTGGACGGTGCGAACCGTTTACAGGTTCTTATAACCATGATCGCACCCCTTTCCAAGTCCATCGTAATCTACTCGTTGCTTTGCGGATTCATGGGTCCCTGGGCGGACTTCATCTTCGCAAAATACATTTCCTTTAACACCTCGGCCGGAATGAACGTAGCCGTCGGACTTAATTCATGGCTTTCAAAAGACATGATCGCCACCAGATATACGATGTTCTGTGCAGGCGGTGTATTGGTAGCCATACCGGTAACGCTTCTGTTCATGTTCTTCCAGAAGTACTACGTAGCCGGTGTTACCAACGGATCGGTTAAGGGTTAAAAATCGGATCATAAACGCAAAAGAGGCAGGAATTATTCCTGCCTCTCGTTTTTTACTTTACAATATTGATATTCTTTGGCACAAAACGGCGATTCGTAGAGTTTACCGTGCATGAAGTGGTTGTATGAACGGCAGCCGCCCGCACAGTATTCGCCGACAGCACACTCGGCGCATTTGCCGGTTAAAAGCTCCTTTGAAAACTTTCGGTTGAAAGAAAACGCGTCGGGATCTTCCCAGATGCTTCTAAGTGAGCGCTCGCGAAGATTGCCTTCATTGAACTTCTCGTCGTACAGCGACTCGCAGCCTCTGACGTTACCGACACTGTCTATGCCGATCGCCGACAGCCCGGCGCTGCAGCCTTTGAAATAAGCTCTGCCGCTTAAGTTGCCTCGAAGCGAGCCCTCATCTTTCGTAAAGTAGCCGATATTGTCGGCGATTCCGATAGCGAAAGGATAGCGGCCGGCATTTTCTTTCACAAATCTTATCACTTCCGCAAAATCAAATCTGTAATCAATTCCGCTCTTTGCCGCGTTGCCCATGGGAGAGCATGCCTGAAGCTGCCACGCATAGATGTCATATTGACTTAAAAGGCTCAGCATATCGTAAAGATATTGCGAATTCTCCGCGTTAAGCGTCGTTATTATGCTGGTGGGGATTTTATTGGCCGTAAGCACTTTTAGAGCGCCTATTATACGGTCGTAGCTTCCGCTCTGACGGTATTTGTCGTGAACTTCCTTCGGCCCGTCCAAAGAAAGGGAGATCGATTCGATCTTGGCTTCTTTCAGATCGCGGATTATCTCATCGGTAAAAAGAAACCCGTTTGTGATGATGTTAACTCTTATCCCGTTGCCGGTAAGTTTTTTTACTATATCCTGCCATCCGCGTTTCAAAAAGACCTCGCCGCCGATAAGGGAAACCCTGCGACATCCAAGGTCTTTAAGTTCATCGGCCACACGAAGACATTCTTCCAAAGACAGCTCATTCTCTCTGGCTTTGCCGGCGCGTGAACCGCAGTATTTACAGGAAAAACAACATGCGAGAGTGATCTCCCACACGCATTGGGTCAGATCGTAGCTCATGCTTTCATGCTCTCCGCAGGAAACGGTTTGCCGCAATCGGTACAGAACTTGTTTGATCGTTTGTTCTTTGCTCCGCATTCCGGACAGTATTTATACAATTTATGGGCTTCTTCATTGGCCTTTTGCATTTGTTCCATCATATTCATGCCGATGAACCCGTCCTGAGCATTCATCTGATTGGGGCCTGCGTAAACAAAGCCTATGGGTGTGTTATTCTGAACCGGTCCGGCATATACAGCCATCATCTGCGACATGGGGATCTGCGCCTCACGAGGTCCCGCGTAGGCCATAAGCATTGAATTGGGGTCCTTGTCTCCCGATGCTCTTTCGGGGTACTTGGGCGATTCTGCGTCAAAAATCTTATCATCGTTGTCGTTCATGTGTAACCTCCGTGAAAAAAGATTTTTTTTGAACCCAATATACCGATCACATTATATCATATATCAGTGCCGTAAAAAAACAGGCGAAAGATGCGGTTTCTTTGTGCAGGTGGTATGGCTGTACGCTTTACGTCAGCATATAGGGTATGGTAATATGAAGTTTATAAAAAAACAATCAAAGACAACGTCTGAGGCACGCAGGCTGACAGCAGTACATGGGAGGAATTATGGCACAAAGAAAAGATAAAGTATCAAAAGGCGTGATCATAAGCATTGTTATCTTTATTCCGATAATGCTGTTACTTTCTGTTTTTATCCTGGTTCCGAGGATCGCTTATCTTAAAGAAAAGGGTATCATAAAAGAGAATCGATATTCGCTAAGGGACATAGAGCGCATTTCCGAGAGTACCCTTAATGAGGTGGATGAGTACTATAATGTATCAGGCGCTAAAGGGTACGAAGTTAAAGATTCTGCCCATGAGGAATTGATCGGAGTCAGATTTTACATATTTAAAAGTTCGGCTAAAGCAAAGAGAACATTTAAAAAAGTAAAGAGAGATAAGGATTACGACGTGCTGGAATCGGACAAAGTTCATCTTACTGCCGAAGTCAGAGGAGTTTGCGATGCAAGCATCACGGATTATTGGTATTTGGCGAAAAATATCTTAATACTGGACGAAGCTGTTTTCGGTGACGGGCCTGTGACGATTGAAGAAGGAGATATTCAGGCTGAGTATAACCGGAAAGAGGGAAGCAGACTTGAAAGAGCAAGCAAATTGATAAACGAACTGTTTATGGAATGATCCGGGCTTATCGAAGCTACGCTTTTACCCGACAAAGACAGCTCATCCGATTATTATCTTTTGATTTCACAGGAGTTTTTGACATATGAGAATATTGGTGACCAACGATGACGGTATATATGCCGGCGGGCTGGAGAGGCTTGCGCGCACGGCTCTAAAGTTCGGTGAAGTATGGGTGGTAGCACCGGAAAAAGAAAGAAGCGCAGCAAGCCACAGTGTTACATTAAGGCATCCGATCGACATTTATCCGGTAAAAGACTTTCCCGTAGAAGGTGTACATGCTTTTTCGTGCAGCGGTATGCCGGTGGATTGTATAAGAGTCGGCGGGCTTAATGTTATGCCCGAAAGGCCCAATCTGGTACTTTCCGGTATCAACAGAGGATATAATCTCGCAGCCGATATACAGTATTCGGCAACAGCCGGAGCGGCATTCGAGGCAGTTTTTCAAGGCTATCACGCCATAGCGGTATCGGAGGGATTTGACGAGCCTCACGAAGTAACGGACAGATATTTAAGCGAGATACTTGAAAAACTTATAAATACTCCGCTTCCCGCAGGTCACATCCACAACGTGAATTTCCCGCAATGTACGTTAGCCGAGTGCAAAGGCATACTCTGGGACAGAACGGTCTCACCGAACATGTATTACGAAGACAGTTACAATGCCATCGAAAAGCTGGAAAACGACGGTGTAAGATATATGATCCACGGCACGCCTCGGCCGATAGCGGAAGAGGGAAGCGATTTCAGAGCGATATTGGACAATTACGTATCTGTCGGTACAGTTAACAACATAGGTTATTGATGGTTTGCAGCAGTCAAAAAGCCGCGCGATTTGCGCGGCTTTTGCATTTTAATGATCTTATCGCTCTATCTTATATCCGTCAAACTTTCCGACCGGACTTAACAGTTTGAATACGGCATATTCACCTTCCTGTGCGTAAGGAAGGATTTCCGAAGGTCCCCACATCGGCTTTTTAAAGAATGTAAGCTTCTTTGCGTTTTTGATACGAAGAGTAACCACCGAATCGTTCGCCCAGCTTGTTACGTAATTGTAGAGCACGAAAGTGTCATTGTCATAAGGGAATATGCTTATGTTCGCATCGCCCTCAAGCGTGATGCCGTCAATCTCGAACTCTTTTCTCAAACGGGTAAGAAGTTCTTTGGGGAAGTTTCTTATCGTCGAGAAGTTGTCGGGAACGGTGATCATCATCATCTGTCCGTCGCCGTAAGTGTCACGGGAGAGGAGAGTGAAGCTTTCTTCGTTCTTAAGACCTTTGCAGAGAGCACCCCAGGTAGAGTTGTTCCTGAATTCCATAACCGGGAACGAGATCTCTTCGCTTGCCGTAACGGTCGTCCACTTGTTGAATTTCTCCATCACAAAGTCTTTGGTGGATACGTGACGTCCTCTTATTCTGATACTTGTTAAGTCTTTGAGTCCTCTGTCCAGTGTTTCAGCCACAAAGCCGCTTGTAACGATGGCTTTTCCGCCTTTTGCCACATAATCCTTCAATTTGTTGACTATATCGGTATCATATGCAGAAGAAGCGGTAAGCATAAGGGTTTTGGCCTTGTCAGGGAAAAACGGAGTCGTAACGATCGGGAAACCGTTCATACCGAAGAAGTCCTGGACGTTATCTTCGCCCTGCGAAGCATTGGGAATATAGCAAGGGATACCGATGGGATTGCCAAGGTTATCCAAAAGTTCGTCAAGCTTATCCAGCTGATGACCGAGCGATGCCGCAAAGAGCGAATCGTACAATGACTGGAAACAGAACATCATAAGTTCTCTCGGCTTAGAGAATGCCGTAAGGTATGCCTGCTCAAGATAATACTCCATTATCTGGCAGTCAAAGTTGTCAAACCAGCCGCCTCCGTTAAGCCCGGGAGCCATATCTTCCATATATCTCATGAGAGAATAGGAGAGGTATCTGGGTAAATGCTGGTCCTGATGACGCGGATCTCTTGTCTCGGTACCGGTATAGATGGCATCGAAGATCTCACGCTGACTAAGCGGGTCATAACCTGTCTCCTGATACGATTCCATCCAGTTTGGATATTTAATGGTGATCTTGATATTTGGATTTATGGCTTTAGCGGGTCCGATAACATATTTTCCGGAGATCTCATACATGAGAGCCGTTCTGTATGCCTGCCAGCTTCCGTCGGTTATGCCGTGTTCTTTGTTGTATTTTTCTTTCTCACTTCTGCACTTTTCACATGTACAGTTGGTGAAATAGAAATCATCGATGATGTAAGAGTCAAAACATTCCGCATTTAACTCGGAAGCTTTTTTTAGTGTAGCGAGCATCTTCTCGTCGTTGTAGCAAAATGTCTCAAAGAGTCTTTGCTTGGGTTTGTCGCCTTCGGGAGTAGGAATGCATGTCGTAAGCCCCCCGGCAACCTCTATCCCGTTTTTCTCAAACACTTCCTTGCACATGAGCACCTGCTCTTTGGAAGCGAACGATCCGCCTCTGAAAGGTTCAAGATATACCTTATCGAGACGCATGTGTTTACCAAACCAGTCAATCTGCTTTTGGAGCGTTTCTTTGTCGATATGCTCTGTCGCATGAGCGACAAAATATGTAACAAGTTTAAAATTTCTGTAATTACCCATAAAAAACCTCCTGTTTATTCGTATAAAGAATGGTAACACAGCATTGGTGACGAGTATATTATGATTCTACAAAAAAATGGTAGTTTTTGCTTTATGCTTTGCCCCGGTTCCACTCAGTCTTATTGAAAAAGGGCTGATATTTCGGTAAAATATTAAGTTACAAGAGGTTTTTTGAAAGGAGCGGTACATGAAACGAACAGTATCTTTTCTTTTAGCATTAATTATGATTTTTACACTTGCCGGATGCTCGGAAAACGGTAATTCTGTTTCAGACGGTGCCGAAGCGGTGATCGAGGGAGAACGCTCTTACGATACGACCGGCCGATATCTGTTATCTCTTAAGACCAATGAAGCGGTAATAGATGATGTTTCTTTTGACTGCTATGAAGGTGCAAACGATACTAACAATCTTGTATTTTACGAGATATTTGTGGGATCTTTTGCCGATTCGGACGGTGATAAGATCGGCGACCTTAGGGGCATTATAGAGAAAATGGATTATTTAAACGACGGCGATCCAAAGTCCGGTGAGAGTCTCGGGATAGAGGGGATATGGCTTTCGCCCATCTTCAAATCGCCCAGTTATCACAAATATGATGTGACCGACTATTATACGATCGATGAGTCCTTCGGAACGATGGAGGATCTAAAGGAGCTCGTAAAGTGCTGCCATGAAAGAGGCGTAAAGATAATACTCGACCTTGTGATCAATCATACGGGAGCGCAGAACGAATGGTTTGCGAAGTTTCAAAGCGCTCACCGACACGAAGATACGAGCGATGAATACTACGATTTTTACAGCTACGGCGATTCAATAAAGCAGGGGAACCGTGTTTTTTATCCGATATCATCGTCGGACGATTTTTACGAGGGAAATTTCTCGGGAAATATGCCGGAACTGAACTTTGACTGCGAAGCCGTAAGAGAAGCGGTTTTGGATATAGCGAAGTTCTATTTGAACGATGTCGGTGTGGACGGGTTCAGATTTGATGCGGCAAAGTATGTTTACTACGGTGAAACGGCATCGAACGTTGATTTCTGGAACTGGTATATGGGCGAGCTCAAAAAGATCAAACCCGACATCTATTGCGTTGCGGAAGTATGGGACAGCGATTCGCTCACTCAGGAATATTCCGCGGCGGTCAACTGTTTTGATTTTTCTATGTCCCAGGCAGACGGAATGATAGCGACTGCCGCAAAGCTCGGAGACGTGAACCAGTACAATTCTTATGTTGAAAAGTATTTAAACGTCGTTAAATCTAAAAATCCCGACAATACGATAGTTCCGTTCATCTCAAACCACGACATGGACAGGGCTGCGGGATATATGACGCTGGCGAGCGGATATGCGAAGACGGCAGCAAACCTCTACATTTTGGGACCCGGTTCTCCTTTCATATATTACGGCGAAGAGATCGGAATGAAGGGTTCTCGCGGAAGCTCTAACACCGATGCAAACAGGCGTTTAAGAATGCGCTGGCGTGAAGGCGAGATGACGGCCGATCCCGTCGGAGCCACTTTCGAAGATTCAAAACAGACGAACGGCACCGTCCTTTCACAGTTTACCGACGGTGACAGCCTCTACAATTACTATAAGCGTCTTATCATGATAAGAAAGGCCAATCCCGAATTTTATAAGGGCGAATACAAAGCAATACTGCTTCCCGGCACCAAAATGGGATGCTTCACTATGACTTATAACAACAGTACCGTTACGGTATTTCAAAACACCGGTATCGCCCCGGTCGAACTCGACCTTTCGACAGTGGAAGGCATAAACGTATCCAAGATAACAGACTATATCGGCATAGCCGATGCAACGCTTGACGGTACACTCCTTACCGTCGGCGAACAGACAACGGTAATAATGAGATGAAAAGATTACTTCTATATTTCGGCATTGTTTTGGCTTTGGCCGTATTAATCTTTGCCGGAATAAAATATGCAAAACATAAGAGGGTTAAAGAACTCCCTGTATATGATTCCGTGACGATTTATCCAGACCTGGAATTTGATGAGTTGGTTAATATGGCAGATACTATTGTTTACGGAAAAGTAGTCAAAGTAGGAAAGTCATATTATGAAAATATACCTGTTTCAATTACGGAGAAAGCGAGTGAAGTTTCAGGTCAACTCAAAAATCTGGTAACTCCAATCGAAATAGAAGTGAAGACGAGTTTGAAGGGAAATGAACGAAGAAGCATTACGTACATTGAAGAAGGTGGCATTACCGATACCTATATTCAGAAGCCTTCAGGGTATTCTTTAGATAAGAACAGGGAGGTTGTTATATTCCTAAATGAGAAGGGATACAGTTGGGGAGAATTGAGCGTTTTTCCCATATCGGGAGAAAAAGTCATCTTAAATGAAACGGCGTGCGAGTATCTTGGTAATTCACTGATAATGTCAGAGGATGTCTCAAAAATAGACCGCGGATTAAAAGAGCAAATAAAAGATCAAGAAATTCGCGTTATGGACAAAAATGATTTTATTGCAGCGATAGAAAAAATAGTTAGATAAGAAAACAAAGATTGAAGGTAGTGTTTTACCATAGACCCTTGAAATTATACTCCTACAGGAGTATAATGGGTGTCATGAAGAAGATATTGTATCATGGCTCGGAAAATATAATAGAGAAGCCAATTTACGGTGCCGGAAAGTCGAATAATGACTATGGTCGAGGGTTTTACTGCACGGAGGATATCAATCTGGCATCGGAATGGGCGGTTGAACAGAACAGGGACGGATATGTCAATAAGTATTCAATTGATACTAAGGGGATGTATGTGATCAATCTTAATTCGGGAGATTACACTATTCTTCATTGGCTTTCCGTCCTTATTTCGAATCGGACGTTCGAACTTACCACTCCTTTGATGCGGGAGGCTTTCAGATTTCTGGGCGAAGTCTATAATGTCGAATTGTCTGATGCGGATATAGTGATCGGATATCGAGCCGACGACAGTTATTTTTCTTTTGCACAGGATTTCTTACTTGGACAGATCTCACTTTCACAACTTTCAAGAGCACTGCGACTGGGAAATCTGGGCGAGCAGGTTATGATCAAAAGCAGACGTGCTTTTGATGCACTTAAGTTTTCGGAAAGTATTGCAGTGGCCTCAAGGGAATGGTATGTGAAGAAAAGAAACCGTGATGACCTCGCCAGATCACAATACAGGAAAATGAATAAAAAAGACTATATTCGCGGAGATTTATATATGACACGAATATTGGACGAGGAGGTGAAAACGGATGATCCGCGCTTACAGTGAAATGTATCTTAGCGATGCCAGGAGAACCCTCGCGGGAAGCTTCGATGCTGCTGTATATACATACGGATACGAACTTCCAGAATATTTTCATTTTTTCATCAATACTTCGTATTCAACAAAATTTGAAACAGGTGACCCTTTTGTAATCTCCGGAATGTCGGGAATAGAACTTGCCCAAAGGGTAATAAGCCAATATACGGGTGAGGAGATATGGAAAGATCCGGTATTTAATGACGACAGAAGCCCTGAATATTGGACGGGATGGGCTATGTCGTATTATCAGTGGTATTCCGGCTGCACTTTTAAGACACTGAACGAAGAGGTTCCGATTGAAACTATATTGAATATGTATCCTAAATACCATGAGATGGACATAACTCAGTTCAATGATCGCATCAATGAACTGAGAAGCGCTGCCAGAAATGTGTCGTATTTGAAGACCTACAGAGAACGTCTCGGATATTCGCAAAGCGAGGTTGCGTCACTTACGGGTATTCCTCTGCGCACGTTGCAGCAATACGAGCAGGGACAAAAATCGATCAATCGGGCAAGGGCGGATTATATAATCAGTCTGGCAAATGTGTTGAACGTAGAGCCAAAAGCTTTAATGGAGATTGACGGTTAAAAGAAATTTTAGTGACGTCATATATATAATGGCGCTCGGTTATCGTATAAGTTAATTTTTCTATAATAATTCAAAAACCCTCTTGATTTTTAAAATGCCCTATGGTAGTTTATGAGTATAAAAATAGGATTAGTGTACCTTAGTGTCTCTATATGTGCCTAAGTCGATGCGAGATAGTCGCAGATCGGGAACGGATTCCCGATAAACCCATCACGGAAGAAAGGAGGGGCTTATGGCAAACAACGCTGTCATTAATAATATCTATAATTATTATCTTACAACGTATGCGCCGAAATCGGATACCAAGTTCGATACTCACAAAAAAAGTGAGCTTCGTGGCGTCTACAATTCCATTGTAAAAATGAATAAAGAAGCACCTCTTTACATCGTGGACACTTCGCAGTCGACGAAAGAGTATGCTGTCGGATTAAAAGAGAATGCCAGGTCGTTTAGGAATACGATCGCTTCGCTTGGCGGACTGGATGACGATGAACTGCTTAATCAGAAGAGAGCTCATTCTACAAATGATTCCCTTGCAGAGGCGTATTATATAGGTGAGAACGTTGACGAGGAGAAGGTTCCTTCGTTTGAACTTTCGGTCAATAAGCTGGCTACAAATCAGACCAATATCGGAAAGATGATCCCTTCGGATTCACTTTCTTTGAAAGAAGGTCTTTATTCGTTTGACGTGGGTATCAACGGACTTAACTACGAGTTCCAGTATAACGTTTACGAATCGGATACAAATAAGAGCCTTCAGCAGAAGCTTGCAAGACTTATATCCAATTCGGGAATAGGCTTGACGGCAGAGGTTTTGGAAGACGGAAGCGGAAACAGTGCTCTTAAGATCGAGTCGCAGAATACCGGCAAACCGCAAAACGGTGCGCATATGTTTACTGTGACCGATGATAATACCAGTAAGACGGCGGGTAGTGTGGACTACTTTGGTCTTAATAATATAGTAAATGAATCGTCAGACGCTGAATTTATGATAAACGGTGAGCCCAGACATGCTTCGGGCAATACGTTTACCGTAGAGAAGATGTTTGAGATAAGGCTCAAAGGCCTGTCAAAGAGCGAAGATGATGTTACTTCGGTAAGCTTAAAGCCTGACGTTGAATCGCTTGCGACCAACATAGCGAAGCTTATGGACGGTTATAATTCGTTTGTGGATAAGGCGGATGCTTATTCGGAGGTTCATCCAAAGAGCGACAGACTCGTAAATGAGATGAGAGCGATCGCATCGCTTCACTCGGATGAACTTGAGAACCTTGGAATAACGCTTAAAGATGACGGCCGTATATCGCTCGATACCGAGAAACTCAGAAATGCTGCGATAAGCGGTGAACTTAAAGATAATTTCGAGGCATTAAAGGGATTTGCAAGCGCAATGCTTCGAAAGACCAATCAGGTAGGGCTTAACCCTATGGAGTATGCGGACAGAACGATCGTCGCATATAAAAATCCCGGACACAACTTCGCCACACCTTATGTGACGAGTGCATACACGGGAATGATGTTCTCATCATATTGCTAAAAAGACGCGAAGAACAAATTGCTCTCGCGTCTTTTTTATTACAGATTATCTCTTACACAATCAAGTGCAGCACGGATAACTTTATCCATGTCATAGTATTTGTACCCGCCGAGACGTCCGCCGAAGATGACGTCTTTTTCTTTGTGCGCAAGGTCATTATACTTGGCGAACAGATCGTTGTTACGATCATTGTTGACCGGATAGTACGGTTCTGCGCCGGGAGTCCATTCCGAAGGATATTCCTTTGTGATGTAAGTGCCCTTGCACTTGTTGAATTCAAAATGCTTGTGCTCGATTATACGGGTGTAGGGTATTTCACGCTCAGTATAGTTTACGACTGCAACGCCCTGGTAGTTGTCTTCGCCTTCAAGATATTCGGTCTCGAACTTAAGTGTTCTGTATTCGAGGTGACCAAGCGAGTAGTCAAAGTATTCATCGATCATTCCGGTATAAAGAAGCTTCTCCCAAAAGATGCCTTCATCGGCAGCACTGTTCTTAAATTCCTGATATGAAGTGTTGAGTCGTACGTCCGATCCCTTTAAAAGCTTTTCAACGATCACGGTATAACCGTCGACCGGAATGCCCTGGAAGCGATCGTTAAAGTAGTTGTTGTCATAAGTGTAGCGTACGGGAAGTCGTTTGATGATGGAGGCCGGAAGGTCTTTGCAGTCGCGTCCCCATTGTTTTTCGGTATATCCCTTAATCAGCTTTGTATAAATGTCGGGTCCCACCAATGATAGCGCCTGTTGTTCCAAATTTTCGGCGTCTTGACCGTTAAGGTCAAGTTTCTGGCTTTCTATTTTTGCACGCACCTCTTCCGGAGTCTTAAGCCCCCACATCTTACTGAAAGTGTTCATGTTGAAGGGGAGATTGTAAAGTTCGTCTTTATAGACCGCGACAGGCGAATTAACAAAGTTATTGAACTCCGTAAACTGATTAACGTAGTCCCAGACCTCTTTGTCGGAGGTGTGGAAGATATGGGCTCCGTATTTATGGACATTTATGTCATTTTGTTTTTCGGTGTAGATATTACCTGCGATATGCGGACGTTTGTCGATCACAAGACAGCTCTTTCCGATCTTTGTTTTCTCGTGAGCAAATACCGCTCCGAAAAGTCCCGCACCTACTATGAGATAATCGTATTTTTTCATGATCTTACCTTTCTTGGCTTATTTACGGCCTTTTTTGACTTTTTCTTTGTGCGGTGAAACAGTACAAAAAGCCATATTCCGAGTAAAGCTCCGAGTGAGTCAATCCCGACGTCACCCGCGGACATGTAGCGCCCGGGAATGAGATGCTGATGAAACTCATCCGATATGGCGTAAAGAAAAACAATCGTTTCCGAAAAAATGCATGCCACCCATTTGTTTCTGACCAGATCGGTCAAAGCATATATCGTACACCATCCGAACACCGCATATTCGGTAAAATGTGCACATTTTCTGATAAGCCAGTGTATCTTGTCGGGAGTCAGATGAGTAAGTCCCGTTTGATTGATCTGCTCGACTATCTTCATGACTTCGTTGAAGATCTTTCCGCTCGCGGCAGCCGATTCCTCGCCCGGCATTTGTGAGAAGAAAAAGATCACGCCCATCATCACGAGCATAGGTATAAATTTAAGTATCCTTTTCATAAAGCATATACTACCACAAGGGGTGGAAAAACGCCAATGGATGATGTAGAATTATCGTCATGAAAAAGTCGTTTTTATCATTCATAACAGCATTTTTAATATTTGCGGTCTGCGTAAGTATTTCTCTTTTCTCTACGCGTGGCATCTGGATATACTACGGAGATTTCAACATCCAGCAGATCCCGTTTTATATACATCTTCACGACCTTGTAAGAAGCGGGAACCTTTGCTACGACTGGTCTACCGATCTTGGCGGAAGTGTTATCGGATGTTATTCTTTTTACATTTTGGGAAGCCCGTTCTTCTGGCTTTCCGTTCCGTTTAAGTCGGAGTGGGTCCCTTATCTTATCCCGTGGATAAATGCACTCAAATACGGTGTGATGGCTCTTACGTCCTATTTATGGCTTAAACGTCACACAAAGACCGAAGAAGCAGCGTTCATGGGTTCACTTTTATATGCTTTTTCAGGCTATTCGGGAGCGGTGCTCGTCTACAATCATTTCCACGACGTTTGTGCACTTTTCCCGCTGTGGCTTTTATGCTTCGATCTTTTGATGGAAAAAAAGAAAAGGATTCCCTACATCCTGATGACTATGCTCATGGCAATAGTCAATTACTATTTCTTTGTGGGGGAAGCCGTATTTCTTTGCATATATTTCTTTTGCAGATATTTCTTCAGAAAAGAAGAAAA
>JAEEGI010003403.1_pt1 | contig 37951 bp, 15 predicted proteins | sample 8958751 | NCBI WGS metagenome assembly JAEEGI01 (sample SAMN16246545, study PRJNA631951) | gut metagenome | biome: gut microbiome; feature: rumen; material: KS-attached | host: Bos | place: Iran: Karaj | collected 2018-10 | reverse complement strand
GATAATATTGAATTTTTAGATTTACAAAATATTAAAGATGGATGGAATGTTTTAGATTATGTTAATAAAAGTGAAAATGATTTAAGAAGTTTAATGAATATTTATCCTTTAAATAATGATATGATTCTATTATATGGTGGAGTTTCTTTTAGAGGTAATTCTAAAAGTGTTTGTGTTTTTAATATTGCTAAAAGTGAAATTAATAAAATTCAACCTTCTTTATTGGAAAGTTTAAGAATTGAAGCTAAGAAAAGTAAAAGATTAAGTTCTATTATTTCTGGATTAGGCTCTAAAAGTAATTCACAATCTACTTTAGGGTCTAAAAAAAATTTAAAGTAATTTAAATTTTGTTTTTTTTATTTTTTTTAAATTTTAGTTGACTTTTGATTTATATTATTTTTTAAAATTTCATTTTATAAATTAATTTTTTTTAACATTATATCATTTAATTTTAATTTTGTTATATTTCTTAATTTTTAAAAGTATAACTAATTAAAATATAATATTTTCATAAATATAGTAATAAACTTTTTATTGGAGGCATCAATAATGATATTACTGAAATTAAAAATAATTTTTTGAAAACCTAGATGATATTAAAAAATATTTGAAAAAAATTTTGGGCCTTTAATTGATTATAAAATAACAATAGAAAAAGACATAATATAATATTTTTAAATATTTTATTAGAACGAAGTTCAATTTTTAATTATGAAATTTATAAACCATAGTAAATTAAGGTTTTATATTAGTATTTTCAAATATGGTTTATATTTGTAAGTTTTACTTTGTTTGTATCTTTTTCATTTATAAATTATAAATTAAAATCAAATTATTTTGTTTTATAAAATTATTAAGAGAATGGTTTAATTTTTTTGAATATATGTTATGTAAATATATGATTTTAGATTTACTTGAAATAAATGATTTATACTATTATTAGAATTAATAATCACAAATTTATTTTAATGGAATATTAATTTTTATAAATACTAAAATCTTTATTATAGTTATTTTTAATATTTTTTGAATTTTTCTTTAAATTGATATTTATTTAATACAATTATTTTTTTAAGAACATCAAACTTTTGTTAATTTATCGATTATATCAATAAAATGAGTCAAATTAGTTCCATTTTCGATTTTCAATGATTGAAATTAAAAATATATTAATTGATTAGAAATATCCTTTAAAAGTTCTTTTTTATTTAAATTTTGAGAAATGTTTTAATAAAATATTTATTATTTTTTAATGTTATTAAAGAAATAAAAATAAATCTTTTATTTTTTAACACAAAAAATATGAATAAAAATTATTTTTCTTCTTTTATTTTTCTCATTACACATAAATTTTTTTTTTTTTGAATTAGGAAATGATTTTCAAAAAATAAATAAAATCTTTATATTTTTGATGAATATTCATAAAATAACTCATACTCTTCTTTTTAACAATATAATAAAATGTAATACATTTTCTTTTATTTCAAAATATAATCTATCTTTCAATATTTCATTAAACATTCCTATGTAAACATATATTTTCCAATTCATCTTTATTATTTAATTTTGTAGCCTTTTTTTAAATTAATTTGAGACCAAACATTTTTGATTTTTTAATTATTTTTTAAATTCATATATCATTTTTATAATTAACTATTTTATTAATTGAAAATTAAATGGAAGAATATAAAATTGAAATAATTGTTGGTGAAACAATTCCACAAAATTTTAAAGAAGTTCAAACAATTTTCAAAAAAGCTTACAATTCGGATGATTATGAAGATGTCACAGTTATAAAAGATGGTAAAGAAACTAAAATTAACGAACAAAATTTTAATGATTATGTATATTCAGTGTTTGAATTAACTCAAATCAAAAAAAAAAGGATATTAAACATACAGGACAAAAATGAAATGAATTCTTTGCAAAAAGTGGAAATAATCAAAGAAAAAATCAAAGAAAACGTTAGAATGAAAAATGAAATTTCAAAAAAAAATAAAGAAATAGAAAAAAAGAAGAAAGAGCTAGAAGATAAAATAGAGGAAGAACAACAAAGTGCTTTTAAAGAAATTGATTCAATTCATCAATCATTAGAACAAAAATCTCAAATAATAGCTAATTACTTTGTTTCTTTTCAGAAATTTATGGATGAAAGTAAAAATTTTGAAAAATCGATTAATGAAGCAGAAGAAAAATATAAAAATTTAAAGAAAGAAATTCAAACTTCAATAGAAGCTAAAAAAAAAGAAATATGCGAAGAAATAATAAAAAAGTTTAATGAGATTTCAAATAATCATTTTAAAGAATTAGAAAAAAAAGAAAAAGAAAGAAAAAAAGAATTTGAAGAAATTTTAAAAAATATAAACTATCGTTTATATTCCTATTCAAAAGATGATCTTGGTTGTGTTTGTAAAGGTTGTAATAAAAATATATATGGTATTTTATATAAATGTGAAGAATGTAACATTAATATATGTGAAGAATGTGAATGTAAAGACAAAAAATTTAAAGAACATGAACATAATTTTATTAAAATTAGAAAAAAAAAGGAAAAAAAGAAAATTGAAGATAATGATGATGATAAAAAAAAGGAAAAAAAGAAAATTAAAGAAAATGATGATGATAAAAAAAAAAATAATTCAAAACAAAATGGAGGAAAATACACAGAAGAGAATTATATTCAAAATTCTGAAATCGATGTAAAAGAATCTCAAAACATGTTTTATAATATTGATTTAATTTCTAACAATAACGACAATTTAAATTTTCAAAAATATATCGAACAAAGTGAAATTAAACCTGAAAAGGAAACAGAAAAAAAAAAGAAAATACAAGAATATTATGATAAAAATTTTTATTCATATTCTTTCATCGGTGGTAAAAATAAACTTTTTGAATTTGATCAATCTAAAAAAAATATTAAATATGAAATTAATTTTGCGATAAAAAACACTGGAAAAAATAATTGGAAAGCTAATGAAACTTTTCTTAAAACTAATGAAAATTCAGAATTTAACATTGTTGATTTTAAACTAAAACCATTGGTTAAAGAAGACTATCAAAAAGTAATTTTACCAATTCCAAGTTTAGCGGAAATGAATGAAGGAGATTATGATTTGATTCTTGATTTTTGTGTTTCTGATAAAAAATATGGTGAGCCTTTAAAGATAAAAATTAAAATTCTTCCTGATGAAAAAAAAAAATTAATTGATGATTTTAGAATTGAATATGGTTTATCAAAAGAAGACTATCCTGATGAACGTATTTATAAAGTTTTAGAAGAATGTAGATTCAATAAAGAAAAAGCTTTTAATAGAATATTTAATGAATAAATTATATATTAAAATTAATTACTTTTATTAAATAAATTAAAATTAAAATTTTTCATTTATGGGACAAGAAATAAGTCAAAACGAAGATATTAATCAAATTATAAAACAACCTGAAACTTTTTTTTTAAAAGCAGAATTATCTTATACCATAATAAAAGAAATAAGTAAATTAAAATAAATAAAAAATTTATAATAACTATAGAGAAAGGACCAATATATAAAACTTTATTAGTTTTAGATGAAAAGGAGAAAACTTCTTTAATATGTAAAATATATTCAAAGAAAGTTTTCAGTTTAAACGAAGAAGATTTTTCAAAATATAAAAAAAAAATAGACGAGATAAAAAATAAATTTCATAAAATTACTAATGTAGTTCCTATATTAGAAGTAAAAACAATAAAAGATGAATTAATTATTTTAAGACAATATTTACCTTATAATTTAAAAGAAGCAATGGTGAAAATTCCATATTTAAGTATAATAGAAAAAAAATTTATATGTTTTCAAATGATATATTCCTTAGATCAAATATTTAATAAATATTTATTCTGTCATGGAGATATTAAACCAGAAAATATTTTATTAGGACCTAAATTAACTACTTTTTTAAGTGATATATCAACTCCTAAACCAATAAGAATAAAAAAAAATGATACAAGAACATATAATGCATATTTTTCAAATAATGATTCTTGTTATTTAGCACCTGAAAGATTTGATGAAGATATTTCAACCAATATTTCAATTGATATGGATATTTTTTCTCTTGGAGTTGTTTTTGCTGAAATTTTTTTAGGAAATAAATTATTTACTGTTAATGATATTATTGATTATAAATATGATGGGAATTTAAAAAAAAAATTAAGACAAATTGGAGATTATGATTTAGAAAATTTAATTTATGAAATGTTAAATAAAGTTCCTACAAAAAGAAAAAGTATTAAAAATATATTAAATTATTTTACTAATGAATTATGTCCTAGTCCTTTAAGTGGATTTATAATTTATATTAATTTTATGATTATTAATCATGAATATCATAATGACGATTTATTAATTGCATTAATTTGGAAACATTTTAAACAAATTTGGAAAGTTTTGTTTTTTCAAAAAGATAAAGAAATTAATCCTCCTCAAATTTATCATCAACCAAATAAAATTATATGTAATTTATTAAATACTAAAGTTTCTATTTATAATATTGGATTAGAAAATTATTCTTTATTATTTATTTCTTCTAAAAACGATTGTATGATTGATATTCAAAAAATAAAAAATTATCAAGATTCATCTGATTGTAATTTTATAATAATAAGATATTTAATTAATTCTTTATTTAATACAAAATATCCATCAAGTATTACTTTAGCTATAGAATTAATTGAAAAATTTTCTTCTAAATTAGATGATAATTCAAAAATACAATTAATAATTCCATATTTAATTTCTCTTTTTTCTATAGAGAATACTTTAGTAAAAAAAGGAGCTTATAATTCTATTTTAAATATATTATTAAGTATTAATGAAGATAATTTAATTTTAAATCAAATGGATTTACATTCATTTACTTATTATATTGTTGATAATATTATTAAATTATATCATAATAGTGATATTTTAATTAAAATTTTAATAATAAATTCAATAGATATTTTAATTCATTTAGAAGAAAAATTTTTATATTGTTCAATTAATTCTCAAAAAGTTACTACAGTTTCAGAAACTAATAAATTAAATCAAAGTGTTTTAAGTTCTTTTATTTTTAATATTAATCAAAATATTGAAAATAAAGAAAATAAAGAAGGAAAAATTGATGTTGAAAAATATGAAGAAGAATTAAAAGATTTTAAAGAAATGCTTTTTAAATTAATTGATGATGTTTTTACTAGAAATGATAAAGGAGTTGAAAATTTACAATTAGTTGTTTTAAAAAAATATAAAGAAATTTTATTATTTTATGGACATAATGATTCAAAAATTTTTATGAATTATTTATTTATATTATTTAATAAAGATAATTTTCTTTTACAAAAAGAAATATTAAAACTTTTTCCTAGTTTAATTATGATGTATGGAGAAAATATTTTTTCTACTTATTATCTTCCTGAAATTGAAGGAATTTTTAATAAGAAAAATAATGAAATGTTATTTATTGAATTAATTCATTCTATGAATTTAATTTCAAAAGCAAATTTAATTTCTAAAAAAGATCAAATTGAATTATTTCATAAAACTTTTATTTTTTTATTACATCCTAATTTTCAAATAAGAAAAGAAATTGTTGAGTTTGGAATTGGATTAGTAAAAAAAATACCTAGTCATCTTATTTATTGTTTTTTAAGAGAAAATATTAAAAAAATTGATGATTTTCCTGTTTTAATAATTTCTTCTGATGAAATAAAAAAAATTTGTGAAAGATTTATTCATAGAGATGAATTTATTTTTTATGAAAAAAATATTAATTATCAAATTGAAGAAAAAAAAATAAAAATTTTAAAACAACTTGTTAATCAAACTAAAGTTTTAGGGAATTATTATAAAAATTAAATACTTAATTAAATTTATATTATTATTTTTTATTTTATTTTAAATTTTTATTTTTCTTTTAATGGCTTTTAATATTGGATATAATTATAATTATATTGAAAAAATTCATATCTTTGAAAATGAAACTCACTTTTTATTTTTAGGAAAAATGATTTTAAAAAAAGAATATACTTTATTTTCAATTCGTAAATTATTTTTCAAAAAAAATCAAATTAAACAATTAAATAGTATTCCTCTTTCCGAATTAATTACAGAAAATAAAAGAATTTTTTCAAAAGATGAATTAAATAGTTATTTAAAAGAAATAGAAAAAAAATCCCCAATGAAATGTAATGAATTAAATAATTTAGGAATATTTGGATTTATCAAATTTTTTTTAGGATATTATATCATATTAATAAATAATATAAAATCAATAGGAAAAATAAATAAACATACAATATATAGAATAGAAAATTTAAGGTATATTCCTTTATTCTTTTCAAAAGATATAAAAGGAGAAAAAGATTATGAATTAGAATTACAATATTTAGATATATTTAAATCAATGGATTGTTTAAACCAAATGTATTTTTCATATACATATAACATAACAAAAACTATTCAAAGAAATTATATAGAAGAATTTAAAAACGAAATATGTACATCAAATAAAGGAATAAATAACGAAAATGAAAGAATAGAAGAAAATCCTTTAAAAAAAGTAACAAATAATTATTTCCTTTGGAATTATTCTCACTTAAAAGAAATATATAAATGTTTAACGAATAAATCATGGTTTATATATATAATATATGGTTTTTTTTGTCAAAATTCATGTGAAATATATGGTCTTCGCTTTTTAATAACTGTAATAGCACGTAGAAATAGGAATTATGCAGGGACTCGATATTTGAAAAGAGGAATTAATAATGATGGTAATGCTGCCAATGATGTTGAAACTGAACAAATTTTAGAAGAAATTTCAACTTCTTGTTCTGATCTTCCTATTATTTCTTCATTTGTTCATATTAGAGGGAGTGTTCCTATTTTTTGGCATCAGGATCAAACTTCTATTTTACCTAAACCTGATATTAAATTAAATTATTCTGATATTAAATTTGATTCAACAAAAAGACATTTTGAACAAATTATTTTAAGATATGGAAAACCTTGTTTAGTTTGTAATTTAACTAAAAAAAATGAAAAAAAGAAAAAACAAGAAACTCTTTTAAATGAATGGTATAAAAAATCAATTGATTATATAAATAAAGATTTAAATGAAGATGAGAAAATATTATATTATCATTATGATTTAAAAACTTTAAGAAAAGACCCTAAATTTTATAAGAAATATTGTGATGAATCATGTAAATTAATAGCTAAAACAAATTTATTTTGCTTTATTCCACATGATTTAAAAACAAATACTTATATGTTATCATTACAAAATGGAGTAATAAGATCAAATTGTATAGATTGTTTAGATAGAACAAATGTATACCAACAAATAATAGGAACTGCAGTAATGTTAATTCAATTAAGATTTTTTTCAATTGAATCAGTTGAACCCGAAAGTGAATATGATGAAATTTATGGTATTTTAACTGAAATTTATAAGCAAATGGGTAATGTTCTTTCTTCTCAATATGGTGGTTCTTTAGCTCATAAACAAACTATTAAAGATCAAAAAAAAAATAAAATTGAAAAATTTTTTGGAAAATTTTATGAATTTGTTAATACCACTAAAAGATATTTAAATAATACTTTAAATGATCAAGGAAAGCAAAATGCTTATAATTTATTTTTAGGGAAATATAAAGTTGATAGAAATAAAAATCAAGTTCAAATTTGGGATATGGTGAATGATGTTGATTTACATAAGAAATTTCATTTAAGAGATCTAGATGTGAATTGGGCTAAAAATGCTATGAATTTTTATATTGAACATAATTTATTATGTGATATTTATGATAAAGTTAATTTAATTCATACTATAACTTCTAAAAAAGAATTATTTGAATTGGGAAATGAAATTAATTTAGATGTTATTCAAAAAATTCATTTAAATAAATATAATAAAATATTACCTGTTTTAACTTATAGTAAGAAATCAGATATTATTGATTTAGTTAAAAATTCTTTTATAAATACTTATGATTATTTATTAAGATTAGATAGATATTTATCTTATAAAAGATTACATCCAACTCAATATATAGATGAATTATTATATATAAATGAAACTCCTATTTTCAATTTATTGAATATTGATTTTAAAACTCAAATTAAAAGTTTTGAAACATTTAATTATGAAAATACTGATTCTAAAACTTATAATTTTATAAATTCTAAAAATGATTCTAATGCAATTATTGTTTTTGATGAATCTTTCCAAAAAGGGATAAATATTAATAATAATAATACTAATAAAAAAATTGAATTAAAAGAAATGAAAGAGAATAATAACTTTAATTCATATTTGAATGATAATAATTATATTTGTTCATTTTCACTTGAAAAAAATATTAATTCAAAATTAAAGAAATTTTGTAATTTTAATATAAATGAATTAACGAAAGAAAATAATAGATTTACTATATTTGATACATTAGAAAATTTAAATGAATTTAATTATTATATTCCATCAAAAGAATATTTTAAATATCAAGAAAATAATAAAGAATTTATTGAAGATTTTAAGAGTAAATCAAATACTTTAGATATAATAAATAGATTAAATAATAAAAATGAATTTGATGAAGAAGAAGAATTAGATTCTTATTTATGGAAAGATTGGTCTAATGTAGAAATTGAAAAGAATGATAAAACAACTAAAATTTCCATTGCTGAAGTTTCTATTAATTTTCCTATAAAATTAGATGATAATTATATTAAATAATTTATATTTTTGATAATAATATAAAATATTATTTGAAATCAAATAATTCTGATTTAATTTTTGAGAATAAACATTTGTTTCATTTGGTATTATATTTTTAATTACTTTGTCATTTAAAACTTTTTTGTTTAAATGTTTTCATATTAAAAATAATATAATTTCATAAATATCTATTTAAGTATTTTTCATGTATTATTTAAAAATTTGATATTTACTATTATGAGCAAATTTTAGATTTTAATAAATTAGATAATTCATTAAATTATAAAAATAAAGTAAAATAATATTAAATGAATTAAAATTTAAATATATTGAATTTAATTTATAAAAATATAAAGAAAAAGAGAAAAACATTTGAAATTAATTATCTAATAATTAAATAAAAGAAATAATAATTCTGAATATATTAAACAAATAAAAGATAATAATAAATAATTATATTGAGCTTACCTTAACATTTAATAATATAAGTTATTAATAAAAATAGTAAATATCAACTAAAATTATCTATAATATAATAATAATTTACATTTAATAAAGAATAAATAATAAATTTTTTGTTTTATAATTTGAATAAATAAAATTTTCTTTATTTTTTTTATCTCAATTTAAATATTCTTGGTTAGGAAGTTCAATTAATGAAAAAGATTTAATTTCTCAAGAAGAAGAAGAAAAAATTGAAGAAATATTATCTAATGCAATTAAAGAAGCTACAACTTTAATTATTAATAATGAAATTGAAACTAAATTACAATTAAATTTCGAATTAAAAACTGGTTCATTTAAATTTATTAAAATTTATAATAATAAAGAAAATAATATTAATGTTTCTGAAGGATTTAATTTTAGATATGAAAAATTAATTTTTATGATGAAAAAAGGAGAATATTTTAATGAAATTGAAAGTTCTTTAAGAACTTTCCATATTGATATGTATACTAGTTCACATAATAATATTACTATTACTCCTATTACATTTTTAGATGTTAATGAAGCTATTAATTTTAATAGTGAAAAATTTGATGAATTAATTGGTTTAAATAATAATAATATTAATGAAGATATAACAAATGAGAAATATGAAAAAAATAAAGAATATGAAAAAGAAGAAAATAATAATAAAGATAGTATTGAAAATAATAATGAAGAAAAAAAAGAAGAAGAAAAAGAAGAGGAAAAAAAAGAAGAAGAAAAAGAAGAGGAAAAAAAAGAAGAAAAAAAAGAAGAAAATAAAGAAATAGAATTATTAGAAGAAATGGAAAATGAAAATAACTTTGTTAAAATATTCTTTAGAAAAAACAATCCAAATGAATTAATAAATACAAAATTTAGATTACAAATAAATAAATTACACATTACATATCATCAAGTTTTTTTAGAAAGAGTAATATCATTTTTTAAAGTTCAATTAAATGAAGATTTAGCAGATACAGCTTGGGAAAAATATAATACAATGAAAATAAATACAACAATAGCTTTAAAAGATAACATTTATAAAAAAAATATAATTGAAGTAGAAATTCAACCAAGAAAAATATTAATTCCAATAAATAAATATGATTTAAAAAATACTAAAATATTATTAGTTGATTTAGGTAAAATTGATAATAGTCAAAATGAAGAAAATAATAATTTAAATAATGAAATAATAGATAATAATGATAAATATAAAGAAAGATATTCAATTTCAATTCACGGTTTTTCTGTTGATTATTTTCCTTCTTTTAAAGAAATGTTAGAAAATAATAATAAATTTCAAATTGTTTCTAATTTCTCAGGAATTGTTTCTATTGGATTTTTAGCTCAAAATTTTAATCCTGAAGAATATGCTTCTTTAAAATTATTTATGTTTGTTGATTCAATAACTTTAGATTTAAATTCCTATATTTATACTTTAATGATTTATGTTATTGATATATTTAGACCAACAAAAGAAAGAGATATTTATTCTCAAATTAATTCTTCTAAAGAAGAAATTAAAAAAAATTCAAAAATTTCTTCAAAAATTTTAAAAAAAAATCCAACTTATTTAAATTATGAAGAATATTATGCAAATTTATCTTCAGGTTATATTTATTTTTATAAAAATTTAGAAGATGAAAATTATGTGGGATATTATTATTTAAAAGATTCAAAAATAAAAAAAAATGAAGATTCACTTTGGATAAAATTAACAAGTATATATGGAAGTATAGAATTAAAATTTCCTAATTTAGAAGATTTTAATAATTGGAATAAAAATATAAATGAAAGATTAGTAGAAATGAGAATATCATCGATAAATAAAATTAAAGAAATAGAAAGTGAAAAAAATGAAGGTTCATCAAAAGTAATTTATTTTGGCTCAGAAATAACATTTAATAAAGTTTATATAAATTTATATGATCAAAATTCAAAAGTACCTTTTTCAAATGGTGAAATAACCAAAATTTCAACATATTTAAATTTAAGAACACATGATACGGAAATAGTATTTAATATACAAGGTTTAAAATTATATGATACTTTATGTGAAATTGAAGACATGAAAACAATATTAAAAAGTGAAAATAAAAATTCAAATGATTTATTTAAATTAACTGTTTGGGTTTGTGATGAAGAAAGTGATAAATATAAAGATATTCAAATTGATGTAAATATTTTAATAGGTTATTGCTATATAATATGGAATCCAATAGTAATAAAAAGAATAATTAATTTTACTATTCATAATGATATAATGAAATATAAAGTAAGAAGAGAAATATCAAATCAAACTGAAAAATTAGTAGAAATAAACTTTTTAGAAAGAGGTTATGAAGAAAAATTTCAAAAAATAAAATGCAACAAAGAAACTTATACTTATTTCAAATTACATTCTTCCTTTAAAGAAGTGTCAATAATATTAATACAGCCTATTTTAAATATTATGTTTTATGAAATGAAATTTGGTGAAAGTTACTTAGATTCAATATCAAAAGTTGATCATTTATTAGTAAAAGGTGAATTAGGTAATTCAGAAATATTTGATTTATGTCAATATCCTTTTGTAATTGAAAATCAAAGCCAATTTGATAAAAATAAAATTAAAAAAGTTTTTGGAGTAAAAAGCTCTGATAATCATAGTTTAATTAGTTTCTCTTATAAAAGTATGTATTCTTGGTGTCCTGAATGTAAAAATAATTATTTAAGTGAAGCTGATATTACAATAAATTCAGCTTTTCTAATTTTAATTTATGAAAATTTTATAAGATTTTTTAATTATTTTATTAGTCAATTTTTAGGTTCTTTAGGATCAAATGAAGAAACAAAAGCTTTTAAAAATAAATATTATAAGATAAAACCAAAAGAAAAGGATATTGATTTTATGAGAATAAATATGATAATAAATAATCCTCAAGTAATATTAAAACCAAGATTTGATATGAAAGAATATTTCTTATTTGATTTAGGAGATATTTTAATGAAATGTAACTATCAAAAAGTATATGGAAAAATTAGAAGTAATCCTCAAGATTATAGATGGTTAGTTACTTATCAATTTGAAATGAAAAATATGACTATTAAAGCTGAAGATAATTTTAATATAATTTCTCCTACAAATTCTATTGTAAATATGCATTTTGTTTATTATACTGAAAAAGATAAATTATTAAGTGATATTGAATTTGATTTTTCTTATCATTTTGATTTATATTTTAATGATATTAATATGCAAATGAGACAAAGAGATTTTACTAATTTAATGAGATGTTCTGATTTAAATATTTTATATACTGATGGCAAAGGAGATTCTTATAATTATGAAAAATTATATGAAAATATTAAGAAAAATTATTCTTTTCAAACAAGTATTGATTCTCTTGCAAGTGAAGAAGAAAAAGAAAATAAATTTACTTTTAATGAAGAAGAACTAAGAAAAGTTTATATGTCTTTAATAACTTATATTATGTTTAAAAAAGTTAGTTTAACTCTTTATTTAGATGATATTGGAAAAGAAACTTTTACTCCTTTTGTAGAATTTATATTAAAAGAAATGCAATTGGATTTTAATAAAAAATTAAATAATACGAAAGAAACACATATTACAATTGCACATATGGAAATGTATGATATATCAAATCATAATAAATTTAAATTATTAAGTGATTTTAATCAAAAAATAATAGATTATAATGATGCAAAATCAGATAAAAATTCATCAGGGAAAAATTCAATTAATTTAAAAAGCGCAAAATCAGATAATATTAATGTAAAAATAAAACATAAAAAAAGTATCTCTACTTTTAAAGGATCAAATGATGATATGAAAATAAACGACGTATATAATTCAACTGATGGAATAATGTCATCTGAAAATTTTATAAAAAAAATAAATAAAGATATATTAAATTGTGTAATAATTGATCCTCAATTTATTTTAACAAAAGGTTCAAAAATTCAAACAGACATTAATATAACAATAGATAAAGAGAGAGAAAAAAATTATAAAGTAATAATGAATGGTTTTAAATTATTAATTAAATTAGATACTTTTCAATTATGTAGATATTTCTTTTTACAAGGTTTTCCTTATTATGCGAAAAATTTAAAAGATTTACCTAATTTATATGATCCAAATGATGAAAATAATCCTGGATTTAATTTTTATGTTGAGTTAAAACATCCTATGATATGTTTCTTTACTGATGTTTTATCTAATTATGATCAAGAATTAATTTGTATTACTTCTGAAGTTTCAGTTGGAATTAAAAATGTAAAAATATCAAAAGTAAAAAAGGAATTATTAATTAAATATGATGATAATATGAAATTATATAATGCTTTAAGTGATATTAAACAAAAAGAAATTTTAAAAAAAGATATTGAAAATGATTGTTCTTATAGTTATAATATGACTTGTTCATTATATGATATAAGTCCTTTCTTTTGTGAATATAAAGATATTACTCAAAATGATAAAGATTTAATTATTAGTAAAAGGAAAATTATGGATAATTTTGATTTTAAATATGAATATAAAATAAAAATGGACTATAATCCTGAAAATAAATTTTTTTCTACTAATTTAGAAAATATTGATTTAAGTAAAATGGCTGTTAAAGCAAGTTATAGAGATTTAGTATTATATATTAAATTAGGAGATTTCTATTATCATTTATTAGATGAAAAATATGTTCAAATGATTGATTATTTACATAATTATGATAAACAGAAGAAAAACTTTGAAAAAGAAAATGAAAAAAAAGAAATAAAATTAAAAGAAAAAGAATTGAAAAAAAATGTAAATATATCACCAAATAAAGAAATAAAAGAAAAAAAAGAAACTGTGTTTAAAAGAGAATTTTCAAATAATGGAATTCAATTAATATTAATAGATGATCACAGTAATACATTTTATCCTTTTTTATGTTTTTCGATAATAGAAATAAATATAAAAACAGAAATTCAATCAGAAATAAATAATTTAAATAGTTCATTAATATTTAAAGTCCTTTCCTATAATTATTTAGCAGGAGTTTGGGAACCATTAATTGAAAAAACAAAATTCACAATTGATTCAATAACTGATGAATTAAATAATAGAATATATACATTAAAAAGCCATAATACAAAAAAAGTAGGTCCTGATATTAATATTAATATAAGTGATTTAATGATAATATTTTTATCTAGAACTTTAAATAAATGGTTTGATAAATATTTCAAATTAAAAAATAATTATAAAAATGAATTTATCACTTTACAAAATGAAAAAAATATGACTATTTCCAATCATACTTTATTTAATTATACTGGAAGAACTCTTTCTCTTTATAGAAGATATGGTCATAATAATGCCAAAAAATTAAAATTAAATGAAATTTCACCTAATGATTCCTATGAAATTGAATATTTTGAATATAATTCTTCAGATAAGAAAATTCAAACTAATTTAATTAAAGATAATTTTATTTCTTTTAGATTAGATAATGCTCCTGTTTCTAATCATATTATTAAAATTGATAATATTCAAAGCAAAATTCATATCGTTGATTATTCCAAAATATTTGAATTAAATTCAAATGCTGTTTTAAACGAATTAAATAATAAATATAATTATGTAATTTCAAAAATTGAATTTCATAGTTTGAAAAAATTTGTTTATTTCTATTCTCCTTTATCTTTTAAAAACAAAACTAAATTTAAATTTCATATTGATTTAAGAAATAATATAACAAATAATATATCTTTTGATATTGAACCAAGAAAAACAATTGGAATTCCTTTTGAATATTTAAATGGAGATATAGAAATAAAATTAGAAAATTCAAAAATTTTTAAAAGATTTGGGATTTATCAATTTTTAGAAAGTAATAAAGAAATAATTGATGAAGTCGAATATAAAGATGAAAATAATGTTTCAACTTATATTCATTTTTGTAATAGTGTATCATCAATAACAAATAACAATTATAAAAATAAAATAATTAAATTAAGAACTTCATATACTATTAGAAATTGTTTACCTTTTGATATTCAAGCTATTGTAAATGATAATCAAAAATTTTTCAATATTAAAAAAAATGAAATTGTACCTTTAAATAATATATCAATTAAAGCTAAATTATTTATCCAATTATTTTTTTATGAATTTAACACTTTAGAAAGAGTTCAATTGCATAATTTAGATTCAAATGATAATAGTGATTCTTCTATTCCTATTACAGTGTATGATAAATTTAAAAACTCAATTACAGTTTATGTTAGTTTATTTGATAGAGAAATTATTGTTCATGCAAATACAATTATAATCAATCATACTAATTTAAATTTATTTTTCTATTATGGAGAAGATGAAAATGAAATAGATAATAAAGTTGGAAATCAAAAAGGAACAAATAATTTTTTTATTTTAGATAAACATAAATTCATTAAATTAATTTATAATGGTTATAAAAGTAAACCAATTGCAATAAATACAATTGGAGCTTCTTCAGTAATTGAATTAGTAAATACAAAACTAAAAACTAAAATAGAAATAGTAATTGAAATTGTTCTTTCTTTAGTTGCTTTAGATTTGGACATTTATACTAATATAATAACATTATCGCCAAGATATATTATTTATAATTTATTAAAAGATTATTCAGTTGAAATTATTTATGATAATATTAATAGAGTAATAGATAGAAAAAATAATCAAATTCAAAAAGTAAATAAATTATGTACTTTAAATCCAGGAGATAAACATCCTTTATATTATACAGAATATAATAAAGAAGAAAGTGAAGATGGAGAAAAAAAATTAAAAGGAACTAAATTATATAATAAGAAATTTATTGAAAATGCTTTGAGATTTATTTTATTAAATAAAAACTTTAAAAATAATCAATTTTTAGCTTCTTCTCCTTATAGTACAGAAAGTGGAACTTTAACAACAATAATAAATACTACTTATAGAGATTCTATTGAAAAAGAAAATAATAAAAAATTTTTATTTAATATTGAAAAAAAAGTTGATAAATTAACTACTTATTTAATTTTATCAGAAACTAATTTTTCAAATGGACAAATTCAAATAACTAATAATTCAGATTTAATTTCTTTTGAAATCTGGCAAAACGATTTTATAGATAATATAATGTTTTTTAATCCAAAAACAAAAGGAATTTTTTGTTGGAGTGATATAACTAAAAGGCCTATTTTAAATTTTAATTTTTATTTAGGCAACAGAAATGATAAACCAAATAAATTAATTGGTCATTTCCATCAATATGAAATATTAGAAGATAAAATAGTAATATTACAAAATTCAAAAAATTTTGAAACATTTGAAAATTATCCTTTTAAAGAGAAAATAACATTAATGAAAAATAAATTTCAAGGAATATCATTTAATATATCTTTTGTATTTAATGGTAATAGAGTAATAATAAAAATAGAAAAAATAAGTAAAGAAAAAATAAAAGAAATTCAAAATAAAGATATTCAAATAACAAAAAACAGAATAGAGTGTAATATTCAAATAAATAGATTGGGAATAAGTGTAATAGGAGATAATAAATATTTAAATAAAAAAGAAAAAAAAAAACAATATTCTCGTCAAGAAATATTATATCTAACTTTGGATAATATAATTTTTTATACAAAAATAGAAGAAAGAGAAAATGAAGAAAAAACAATAGATTCTCAATTAATAATAAAAAATATAGAAACAGATAATGAAATAACATATTTAACAAATTTTCCAATAATTCTTCTTCCTCAAAATTGTTGGAGAAGAAATATTGTGAAAGATAAAAATCCAAATAAATTAACATTAAATCCTCCTCAAATACCATTTATAAACTTAGCATTATTTATGTTAAAGAAAAAAAACCAAAATATATTAATAATAAAACTTCTAAATTTCCTAATTCAATCATTTGAATTAAATATAGAAAGTAATATATTATTATGTTTATTTAACTTTTTCTCAAATTTATCAATAGGTTTATCAACATCATTAACAACAATTAATCCTTTATTTCAAAATGAAGAAAATCTAAAATTAGAAAAAATCCAAATTGAAGATTTTAACTATAAACCAGAATGGTTAACAGAAACAAACATAAAAGAGAAACTTTCCTTAAACTCTCAAATTAAAAACCCAATATTTATAAATCATTTAGATGCATCATCCTTAGAATTTTCTTTTACATTTTATTCTCAATCACAAGATAATTTATTCCAAAAATTACTAAAAGGGAACAAACTTTTAAACGATTTACTAGATACATTAACAAACATAGAAAAAGTTCCTTTATTATTAAATGGTTTTCAAATATTTAATTTTCAAGGAAATTTATCATCTCTGATAAATAACATATACGATATATATAAGCAAAGAGCATTAGTTCAAATAATGAGAATTTTTGGAGGAATAGAAATATTAGGTTCACCACTAAATTTAATCAATTCATTGGGTCAAGGATTTAAAGATTTAGTAACAAAGCCAGTTGAAGGAATAGTTAATGGACCTCTTCAAGGAGCATTAGGTTTGGTAAATGGAGGAATTTCATTAGCAAAACATACAGTAGACGGTACTTTCAATACTACTAGTAAAATTACAAGTGGTTTAAGTAAAGGAATGTTATTATTAACTCAAGATGATGAATTTATTAATGAAAGAGAAAAAAAGAAAGTTACTGAAAAACCTAAAAATGTTATTGAAGGTTTTGGATATGGATTATCTAGTATGGCAAATGGATTTTTTAAAGGTGTTACTGATGTTTTTGTTAAACCTATTGAAGGAGCTCAGAAAGATTCCGTTAAAGGTTTTGGAAAGGGACTTCTTCAAGGATTTAGTGGTGTTATTATTAAACCTATTTCTGGAGTTTTTGATTTAGTCAGTAAAACTACTGAAGGAATTAAAAATAGTGTTAATGATGATATTGTCATTGAAAGAATAAGAAGACCTAGAGCTTTTTATGGAAAAGTCAAATATATTAAAAGTTTCAGTGAAAAAGATGCTAATGTTATTGAATTGTTATATAATAAAATTGAACAGTTAAAAGGACAACAATTTGATTATTTAGATTCTGAAGTATATGTTAATCAAAAAGAAGAAAGTGTTTTATTAGTATTTTTAACTAGTGGAATTTATACGATTGATATTGTTAGATGGGAATTAAGAAGTATTTTGGAATATTCTTTAATTAAGGATGTTAAAATTGAAAGTAAAGAAAAAATTAGATTGTATTTCACTAAGGAATTTAATAGAAAGAAATATACTTCTATATCACTCAGTAAAAAATCCACTAATTTAAAAAAAATTTTTGATAAGATTAAAGATGCTATTGATTCTTTTTGTGAGGAAAGAAATATGAAATAATAAATTATTATTGTTTCTTATTTTTTTCTGTGTTATAGGTCTTAATTATTTTAAAAAGAATAATTCGTATATGTTAGATTTTTTATATATTTAATTCCTAATTTATTTTATTTTCATTTTAGATTATCTTAAAACAATTGTATAATTAATTTCAAAAAAACATTTTTACATTAAAAAAATTATAATTTATAGTTTTTAAAATATATAAATTAAATAAATTCATGTATTAATTTCGAACTATCTTCATTTTCGCTTTCAATTTTAATATTAATAACTTCATGACTTAACTCATCTAATTCGCTTTCAATAATATTGATAAAATCTGAAGGTTTAACAGAGGAATTATCATCAATACTGAAAGTTAAAGAAAAATGTTCATTATAACTAATTAAAGTTAAAAAACTTAAACCTCTAGAAGGAGTAATAAAAGTAATTATATCCTCAATAACATTACCTTTATAATCTATTTTAATTTTTGGTCCTGGAACATTAGAAAAAGCTAATTCAAATCTATCACATAAAGCTTGAGATGGAAATTCAAATATTGGCCATGAACAAATTATTCCTAATGTTGTTGTTGTTTTAATATATGCAAATTGAATAAATTTTTTTAAATATTTCATTAAATTTTTACGAATTTTTCGTAAATTTTTATTTGAATAATCTTTTATTATTGGAACATCACATACTAATAAATTTGTCTTATTTTCCATATCTATTTCATTTATATTTCGAGCTAATTTTTTCCTTGTTATAGGTAGGAATATTCTCATTCTTTTTTTATCTTTATATATTTCATTTTCTTTAAAATTTATTAAATTATACATTGATTTTGATATGACTGAAACTATAAAATCATTAAATGATATTTTATTTTGTTTTCTTATTTTTTCAAAATCTTTTAATTTAAAATTTTTACTTTTGGCAATAATATATTTATTTGAATAATATTTAGGAACTAAAGGACTTTTATATTTTTTCATAGGAAAAAAAAAGTAAATACTATGAATTAAAACAAAAGGATAAACACACCAAAAAAAAATAGTTTCTTTTAAAGTATCTTCTTTCATATTAGTCATTATAGTAGGAAAAGCATTTACACTATAATTACTAGCTCCACAACATAAAGCAGCAATTAATCCTAAACCATCAGTCATTACATGTTCAAATTTAAATATTAAAATTCCTTTTTTTTCTTCTTTTTTACCAATTTCAGCTATTTGAAATTTATAAGGTAAATCATTAAATATATCAATTTCTTCATTCATTTCTTTTTGAACATGAGCTAAAATTTCTTCTTCAGAATTAAAGGGGTTTAATATTGTTATTGATTTTTTTGCTTCTTCAGGAGGAATTTCTTTATACCAAAATTCCAAATATTTTTCTGTTAATTTTTGCCTAAATCGTTTTATTTGACATATATAATATTCATATAAGAATGTATATATTTCATCTTGATTATAATTTGAAAAATATAATAAGGATACTATATGAAAACCATTTTTAGGATTTCGAGTTATATAAACTTTTTCTATTCCAGTTACATATTCTAAATTTAAAATTTTATTCATTAATACAATATATAATTGCAGAATTATATATAAGAAGATTATTCCTATTATTATTCCTAGGAAAATACCTAAGTATTTTATTGAGAATTTAAAAGAGTAAATTATTATAATTAATCTTATGATAAAAGGTATGAATGCCATTTGAAGGTATTTCATTGGGCTTAGTTCCTTTCTCATCTTAATAATTTAATAATTTTTTCTGAAAATATTCTAATTAAAATAAAAAATTAAAGAATAATTCTTTATTAATTAATTGTTAAATTGCCAATGCTCATAATTACATATTCTAAAAAAAAACCATCGAATCCATGATAAATTGATTTGTTAAATCCTTTATCTTTCTTGTACTCTTGTATTATATATTTGAAATTTATAAATATATGATGATAAGTTTTTTGCCTTGAATATGTTTTATAAATATATGAAGATAATTTTGAAAAAAAAATCTAAGACTGCTTTTGTCATAATAAAAATATTTGTTTTATATACATTTAAAAAATTCAATATTTTATTTATTTGGAATGTTTTAATTTTTTTACTTTTGGAATTTATTTATTTTATTTATTTTAAATTTTAATTTTTAAATTTTTAAATATTGATAATTTCTCTTTTTTGTTGAAGAATAAATTATTAATCTAATCTTTTAACATTTAGATAAACTCAATGATTTATTTTATATTTTTTTAATATTATATTATAAATTAATTTCTTTTTAAAAATAGAAAAATAAACTTATTTGAAAATAGTATTCCGATAACAATATGCTTTAAATAGTTTTTATTAGTTTTTTATATTTAATCTTTATTTTTTGATAAACTAAAATCAAGTTCTATTGGTTCAAAAAGATCAAAATTTTTTTCTTCTTCTTCATATTTTATTAATTCATTTGGAATATAATCTACTATTAAATTATTATCTATTCCCTTTAATTTATTTTTTATATTTTCAAATTTTAAATGTTCATTTATAAATTTTTCCAATTCATTTATTGAAGAAAAATTAAATTTTAAATTATCTGATTCTTTATTATTTATAATTTCATTATTCATAAACTCTTTTATGATTTCATTTTCTTTTGAATAAAAACTTTTATTTTTAATATTATCTTCAAAAAATTCATTTCCATATTTTTTTTTAATATAATTTAAGTATTTATTAGTTAGTTTATCAATATTAATATTTTTTTTCTCAAAATTATTTTTTTGATTGGAAGGAACATAAAAAGAACTTTTTTGAGAAATTAATTTAAGAGGTGTAATACTTCTTTCATAAGATTTTTTATTGTCATTTTTATGAGAAATAAATTTTTTATTATTCTCTTTATTATCTATATTATTATATAAAAATTTATTTAAACTATGACTTCTTTGTATAATTCTTTCTTTTTTTATATTCTTTTTTAAAGATAAAACATTATTTGAATCAGAAGGATTTTTTTTATTTTTTATTGAAGAATTTAAAACAATAGAATTAGATAATTTAATTGGACTATTTTTTTTTGTTCTATGTGAAATATAATTTGTCATTGAATTTACTCTATTGATTCTTGCAGTTTTACCATTTTTTAAATTACTAATTATTTCATCTTTTAATTTTATTATTTCTAATTGATTATTTTTATATTTTAATATTGAATCTTTTTCATTTTGAATTTGATAATAAAATGATTTATCTAAAGAATCATTTTGATTATTATTCTTCAAAATATCAAATAAAATTTCTTTTGAAGGAACTGTTATTATTTTTTTTCCTTTATATGTTTTATTATTTTGATTTTTAAAAGAATTAAAAATAGAATTTATATTAACAGTATCTGAATGAATTTTTTGATTTTTATTTATTAATTTTATGTTTTTATTTTCAGGGAAAAAAACTTGACTATATGACCTAATTAAATTATTATTTTTCTTTCTTGTTGTTTTAAAATGAGAATTTGAATTTAATAAAAAGGTATTTAAATTATCTTCAATTGAAGATGAATTTTTGGAGTTTTGAGATAAACTTTTAATTAAATTGATTGATATATTATTATGTGGATTTTTTGGAGTAATAAATTTATTTTCTTTATTACTAATATTTAAAAATTCTTCTCTTCTTTTTTGTATATTTTTAAGATTTTTTATTTTCTCATTTTTTTTTTGAATTTCTAATTCTTTTTCAAATTCTGAATATCTTAATCTTGATATTTCTTTATCTTTTTCTTCATTATTTTTTTTTATTAATAAAATTTCCTTTTGTTGATTTTTTTGGATTTCTTTTAATTTTTTTATTTCTTCTTCATTTTCTTTTTGTTTTTGTTGAATCAAACATAATTCTTTTTTCTTTTCTACATTTATTTTATTTAATTGAATTATTGAATTAAGAGATAAATTTTTATTTTGATTTATTATTAATTTTTTATCTGGAACATCAAATTTGAAAGTTACTATTTTTTTTTCTTGTAGATTATCATTCATATCATTTATTTCAATTGAATTCATATTTAATATTTCTTCTATGTTTTCCTTATTTGTGCTTTCTAATAAATTATTATTTTTAATAATTTCTTCTTCAATTGCTAAATTATCATTAATTTTAAAAACAGAATTACTATAACTTCTAATCATTTTATTTTTATATTTATTAAAATCTGAGTCTGTTGTATTTATTTTTTCCAAATTAATTTTCTTGTTTATACTAGTTGATCTTTTTCTTTGTATTTCATTTATTTTTGAATCGAAAATTCTTTCTAAAAAATGTGAAATTTTATTTATTCTTGAATCATGATAGATTGAATTACTCTTATTTAAAGGATTTTTATTTAATTGTTTTAATGATAAATTTAACTTTTTTTCAATTTGAATATATGATAAATTTTGAGGTAATTTATCATCTAAATTATTGTTTCTTTTTGAAAGAAAATTATTATTTTTATTTGAATTAAATGAATGAATTAAAGTAAATATATTATCTGGATTTAAAAAATAATTACTTTTTATCAGGAAAATAATTTCTTTTGGGTTATCAATATAATTATTTATGATTCTTAATAATTTAAAATTTTCATTTATTTTATAAACCCTTGCATTAAAATTATTTTCATTTTTATTATTTTCTAAAACATATATTTTTTTATTATCATTAGAAAAGAGAAAAATACTATTTTTCATTTGATAAATATTTTCAATTAAATCTTTAATTTGAAATTTGAATAAGCCAGATTCATTATATAAAAACACCTTTTTACTTTTAGATAAAATACAAATGTAATTATTTAAACAAATAAAATCATCAATAATTTCATTTTTATAATCAAACTCAATTATTTTAGGTATTATATTTTCATCTTTTTTATAATATTTTTTTAGTATATAACCATAATAATTCAAATAACCATTATAATCTAATAAAGCAAAATAATTATTATTACATTTAACTTCGTTAAAATAACTTTGATTTGTATTTTTAATTAACTTGGGAAATTTATAAATGAAATTATTGAATGTTCCAAAAATAATTATATTACTTATACTATCTAAGCAAATACAATATTTATCACAAATTGAGATATTTTTCAATCTACAATTGAGGAAAAAATTATTTAAAGTTATATCCTTTATTTCATAAACTAAATCTCCCATTCCTAAAATTCCATAATTTTGATAATCATTTCCCATAGAATATAATAAACCATTATTTGTTAAAATATGAATTATATTATCATTACAAACAATTTTTTTAATTATATTAATTTTAATTTGGAAAAAAGAATCATTAATTGTTGGATAAGCACTTTTAAATGAACTATCATAATTTGAATTTGTATTATAAGTAATTATTGAATTATCAGTTATTAAAGAAGAAGAATTAAAATATTTAATATAATATTTTATTTTTGTTGAAATTAAATTTGAAGGAATTTGAATTTCAGTTATATTTGACAAATATTTAGAAAAGGAAATAAACAGACACTAAATTTTTTTTATAAAATAATTACATCTTTGTTCATATCAAATTATTCTTAATTATTTTATGTTATTTATAAAAAATTAATTCTTTTATTTCTTTTTGATTTGAAACATCAAAAAATCAAAAAAAATATAAAATCTAATAAAATATATACAACTCAAAATTTAAATGGAAAAAAAAAATATAGAAGAAGATTTAGAAACTTTACATCAATCATTGAAAAAATTTTTATCAGATGATGAATCAATAATAAAAATAACATTAAAATATAAAAAGAAAAAACGTCAAGAATTAAAGAAAGAATATAAAGAATTATTTGATTCAGAGCTTGAAAATGACATATCAAAAAAATTAAATGGGAAATTTAAGAAAACAATTTTAGGTTTATGGGATATTCCTAGTGATTTCGATGCAAGAAATTTATATAAATCAATAAGGAAAATAGGAACAAATCAAGAAACATTAATAGAAATAATTTGTACCAGATCAAATTCAGAATTAAAATTAATAAAAGAATCTTATTTAAAATTATTTGATGAAGATTTAGAAAAACAATTAAATCAAGTATTAAATGGTAATTTACAAAAAATTTTATTAACGTTATTAAAATGTCAAAGAAATGAAAATACTATTATAGATCAAAACATAACAAAAAAAAAAGCGGAAGATTTATATAATTTAGGAAAAGGAAAATGGGAAGATAATGAAGATTATATAAATAAATTATTTTGTTCTTTATCACCAAATGAATTTATTAGTTTTAGTAATTTTTTTTATCAAATTGCTAAAAATTCATTAAGAAAAGAAATTGAAAAAGAAATAACTGGTAATTATCAACAAGCTCTTTTGACTATATATGATGGTATTATTTGTCCTTCTGAATTTTTTGCTAAAAAAATTAATAGAGCTGTTAAAGGAATTGGAACTAAAGATAAAATGCTTATTAGAATTCTTGTTTATAGAGAAGAAATTGATATTCATCAAATTAGAATTATTTATAAAAATTTAATTGGGAAAGAACTAGCTGATGATATTAAAGGAGATACTCATGGAAGTTATAGAAAAGTTTTAATGGAAATTGCTAATAAGAAAAATTAATTTTTATTTTTTAATTTTTTGTGGTATTTTTATTTATTTTTAAATATAAAAAAGAAAAATTTTTCATATATTTGTTTTAATAGAATAATTAATAAGATCATTTTTATAAATTTTAAAAAAATTTGTTTGCATGCCATTGATGAAGAATATCAAAAAGTATCATATTTCATTTTATAAAAGGAAAAGTTAAATTTATTAATAAATTAAATTGAATATTTAAATTAAAATTGTTTTTATGTCTGATGAAAATATAATAATATCGAGTCAACAAATAAAAAAATTAACAACTAAAATAAACAAAGATAATGAGAATGATTTAAATAATAAAAACCAATTAACAATAAGAATATCAATTTTTGGAGAACAAAAATGTGGAAAAACAGCATTAATTAATTGTTATTTAAAAAAGAGTTTTTCATCAGAAAAAGAAGACACAATAATAGATATGTATGCAAAAAAAATAATAATAAATGGATTTAATGTAAATTTAGTTATTTCAGAATTAAGTTCAGATCCTTCAGATTTAGTAATTTTAAAGCAAATTGCTTATGAATCTCATATTCTTTTTTTATGTTATTCTATGGAAGATGATATTGGAAAAATAAATCAAATTATGATTGATGAATCCTTAAATAATATAATTGATTTAAATGAAAGTATTCCTATTTTTATTGTTGGATGTAAATTTGATTTATTAAAAAAAGAATATATTGATCCTTTAAAAATTTATGATAATATTAATGAAAAAACTATTACTGGACATGATATTAATGAATATTTAAATTTTAAAAGAAATGATACAGGAAAAAATATTTGTGGTTATTATATTACTAGTTCTTTATTAAATATTAATATTGATAAATTATTTAATGATGCAATTAAAACTGTTTGCTTTCCTTATTTACAATTATATATTGATACTCAAAAGAAAAATGAAGAAAATAAAAAAAAGAAAAAGAAAAAAAAGAATGAAGAAGATGATGAATTATATAATATTATGAAAGTTAATGATAATGGTTGTTTTATTTTTTAATTAATTTTTTTTTTTTTTCATTCACTTTTATTTTTTTATTTAGACTAAAAAAATAAATAAAAAATGAAAAAATTATGTGCAATAAATCCATATGATGTAGATTCTTTAATAGGAAATTATAGTAAGAAAATAAATAGAACTCGAAATCCAATTTTAATTTATAAAGAAGATATATTTCCAAAAATAAATAATAGAAAAACATTAAATTCTTTTAAAAAAAAGCAAATTAACATTCCAATATTAATGAATAATACTTCAAATAATTTTGTAGAAAATAATAAAAAAAGATTTAATTCAAATTATACAGAACCTAGTGTAATAATAGATAAAAATGCAAAAAATAAAAAAAAATATTGTCCAAAAGATTATTTATTAAGTGTAAAATATTTAAAATTTTTAAAACAAGAAGATTTAAGAGATAATAATTATTTTGAAAGAATATATCGTTCTGATAGTGATTCAGATGATGATGAAAATTATATGATTGCTAAATTAAAAGCAAAAAATAAATTAAAAGAAGAATTAAAAAAGATTGATTTTGATAAACAGTTACAATTTTTAATGGAATTAGATAATATACCAAAATATGTTTTAGAATCAAATGCTGAAAAAATTATTCAATCTATTGAAAATAATAAAAAATTTAATACAGAAAGAAAAGATTTAATTATTCATAATATTTATTTCGATTGGATTTTATATAAAATTTTTCATCAAGTTGAAATTAGAAATAAATATAATGAAAAAATAACAGTTCAAAATGTTTTAAATTTACTTGAAAGAGAAGTTACAAAAACTCAAAATAAAATAATTAAATATGTTGAAGAAAAAAAAAAATTAAATGAAGAAAAAATTCAAAATTTAAAAAAACAAAGTTCTTTAAATACAAGAGAATCACAATATGATAATGAATATAATTTTTTTAATAAAATGGATAGAAGTGATTATATTCATTTTATGAGATTAAAGAAGAAATATAAATTAGGAAATATATCAATTGAAGATTTAGAAAAGACGAATGGAAAAATTGGAAAAGGAAAAATGGATCAATTAATTTTAGAACAATTTATAAAAAAAAAATCTCAAGGAAAAGGAATTTTTCTTAATAAAAAACCTTTTGATTATTCAACATTTGAAAAAAGTGATTATTCAAATAATTTTAATATATTAAATGCAAATAAATTTCTTCAAAAAAATAGGAATAAAACAGAAGAAAAAGAAAATTTATTATCAACTTTTAATTCTTTACTTTTTCCTTCTAAAAATACTATAAATAATAAAAGAACTACTGAAGATTGGTTAAGTAATCAAAATACAAGTATATTAGATGAAACTAAAAGAACTACAAATACTTATAATTTTAAAAGCTCTTATGATGAAAGTAATAAAAAATATAATGGTAATTTTTATGTTGTTAATGATGATGAAGAAGATAATTTTAATAATAAAAATTCTGAAAAAAAAATAAATGACATTATTAAAGATAAAGTTACTTTTAATGATGAAAAAAAAGAAAAAAAAATTTTCAGTGATGGAGAATCAGAAAATGATTCTGAAGATGCTTTATTTGGAGAAAAAGTCATTAAAAGAGGAAAAAGTAAAAATAAAGGTAAAAAAGGTAAAAAAAAGAAAAAAAATAATGAAAGTGATAGTGAAGATTCTAATATAAGTCAAAAAAAAAAGAAGAAAAAAAGTAAAAGTAAAAAAAATAAAAATATGATAGAACAAAAAGAAAATAATAAAAATGATGATGAAAATATTAATAATGAGGAAAATAACATAAATAATAATAACAATGAAAATATTGAAAATAATCCTGAATATAATCCTGAAAATAATATAAATAATGAAAATAATAATACTGAAAATAATATAAATGGAAATAACACAGAAAACATAGAAAATAAAAATAATAATAATATTAAAACTCCAAAATCACCAATATCACCAAAAAGAAGAAAAAAAATAAATATAGAAGAAAAAAAATCACCAAAAAAAAATATAGAAAGTAAAAGAATAAAATTAAGAATTTTAAAAACTTTAGATCATATAAAATCAGATTATGATAAAAATGAAGAAGAAGAATTAGAAGAAGAATTTGAAGAAGAAGAAGAAGAAGAAGAAAATAATGTTAAAGAAGAAAAAAAAGAAGATGAAAAGAAAATAAAATTAAATCAATATTTAAAAAAATTAAAAAAAGATTCAAATTCAAATTATCATCATTCATTTAATCCATATATATCAACAACAAAGAGATTAAATACAAAAGAACAAAATGAATTTTTAAGAAAAGTTTATTTTAAAAAAAAAAAAAAAGAAAAAGAAAAAATATTTTTAATTCCAGAAGAAGATTTATTAAAAGTAAAAGATGAAATAATAATACAAGAAAATAAGAAATTAATAAGAATTAATATGGGAGAAGAAGAAATGAGAAAATTTATTTATGATAATTCATATTTATTTAATAATAAAAATGGAACTTATTATGATTTAAAAGATGAAATATTAAATTCTTTAAGTGGAAATTATAAAAAAGAAAATGATAGTGATAATGAAGATACTCATTTAAGAAGAAAATATGGTAAAATTAAAAAGAAAAAGAAAAAAAATAAACAATATTATTTTGAAAAAAATGGTTTAAAACTTGTTTTAAATTTTGATTTAAATAAATATGATGAAAATGAAGATGAAGAAAATATTAGGAAAAAAAAAATTCAAGATGAAGAAGAAAGATTAAGAGAATTATCTTATGAAGTCAGATTAAAAAAATTTTTTGAGAAAATACAAAAATTAAAAGATGAAGAAGGTTATGCTATTTTTGAAAAAGAATTAGATGAATTAATTCAAGAACAAATTGAAAATAGTGATATGGGAAAAAATAAAAGAAGAGAATTAAATTTACAAAATTTTAACGATGATTTAAATTCCATAAGAAAAGAAAAAATTTTTATGAAAAGTAAATATGGTAATTTGTTGTTTAAAAATCCTTGTGAATTTGAAACTAAAAAATAATAGTTTAATATAATTATTATATTAAAAATTATTTCATGTTTAAGTATTTTAAAATAGTAATATTTCTTTTAAATATTTTTTTCGATTTTCTTTACATAAATTTTTAGATACTTTTAAAACCTTTTATAATAGATATGAATGTAAATTCTTATCACATCCACAACTTAATTAATTTAACAATCATTAAGTCTCCTGAAATTGATAAATTTAATTTTGGATGATAATATCAAAAAATGTAGAAAATTTTATTATTAATATTTTCTACTTTTTTTCCTCTTTTTGAAGAAGAGATAGTTTTTCAATCAAAAGAAAAATTTCTTTTTTTTTCTTTTTCCTTGTCACAGACTATTATATTTACTCCTTTTCAAGAAGTTCTTTTACCTTTTTTGTCCTTCTTCTGATATTTACATTTTTTTTTAATTTTTTAACATTTTGAATTGTTTATATTTTAAATAAATTAATTTTTATTTATTTATTTTTTTCTCTTTTTTATTTTTGTTCTGTAATTCCATTTTCTTCTTTTTTTTCCTTAAATCCTTCAATGTCTTTTAATTTTAACATAGTAGAATTCATAAAGAAATTTTTAATAGCTTTTAAAGCTTCAGATTTAGAAACATTTTTTTTCTTTAAATCATCTGTAATTTTCTTTAATTGAACAACAGCTGCAGCGAATTTATTTTTTTCATTTTTTAATTGTTCATTTTCTTTTTTTAAATCATCAATAATTTTATTATTTTCATTAACATTTTCATCATATTTTTGATTCATTTCTTCTAATTTTTGTTTTAAAAGTTTATTTTCTTTTTTAATTTCTTCTTCTTCTTTACTAGTTTTACTTAAAGTTTGATTTAATTTAATAATAATATCTTCTTGATTTTTAGCTTCATTTTTCATATATTCAATATCATTTTTACATACTTTAATAATATTTTCAGATTGAAACAATTTAGTTTTTAAAAATTCATTTATTTCTCTTAATGATTTAACTTGAACTTTAATATCTTCTTCATTATTAATTTGTGCATTTAAAGCATTTAAATCTAGTTTAGGAGGATTGTTTTCTTTTTTTATTTTTACTTTTAATCTATATAAAGATAATATCATATTTGGCATTGAACATATTGTTGTGTTTATTAATCTAGATGATAATCTAAAGTTAAATAAATCTTTTGTTTCTAAATATGGTAATATTAATTGAATTATTGATAATTTATCCAAGTATTGAAAAAATTTACTTTCATAATTTGATTCATTTCTTAATTTTATTTTCTGAAATTGATTTAATAAACTTTTCGCATCTTCCAATGTTTTATCTATATTTATTATATTGTTCTGATCAGTATTCATTTATTTTGATTTTTAAATATTTATTCATATTTTTTTTTAAATAATGAATAAGGAAATTAAAGAAAATTCAGTTAAAAATATTTTTATTATTATTAAAAATGCTATTCAAGGAAAAGAAATAAGAAATTTATATCACTTTTCTTCTAATAAAAGAAAATATTCTTCCTTAAAAAAAAATATTAATAATAATAGTGATAGAAAAATATTTCATTATTCTAAAATAAAAAATACTCCAATGACTTCAAAAAATAATATAAGTTATGACGAAGATTTATTCAGTAAAAGTAAAATAAAAGATAATAAAAAAAAATTTATAAGAACAAATTCAAAAAAATCAATTAGTTATTCTAATAAATTTAAAGCAAGACCTTGTCCTTCATTTAATTTTATGGAAGTTAAAAAAAGTAATAAACCTTTGACAATAGGGCATGAACCTAATTTACATACAAAAAAAAGATTTTATGAGAGACAAAGAAAAAAATCAAAAGATTTAAATTAAAAATAAAAAATAAGAATTGTTAATTATATTAATTGTATTATATATAGTAAAATTAAATTAAATAACCATTTTTTTTTGTTTTTTAGAATAAAGGTAAATTTAAATAATGATAAATCTTTTAAATTATTCTTCTATGACTGCTATTAAGATAGTTCTTTTAATAATAAAAATATTGGTTTAAAAACAAAGAGTAAACAATTTTTATTCATAAAAAAGAAGGTCGTTTAAATAAAGGTAAAAGTAAAATTTTAAAAAATAATTTTGTAAATTTTCTGGTTCTAATAGGATTAATAATCTTACAAATTTATTTTATATGAAACAAGATAATTAATATCTATATTCTTTTTATTATTTTTTTTCTTTTTAGTAAAAAAAGTAAAAAATAGAAACAATAATAACTTATAAACAATTAATATATATAATTAAAAAATTACTTTAAAAGGGAATTTTTAATTTCTTTTTACTCAGAAAGTGGTTCACTTTAAATTTTTATATATATTATCTAATCAAAAATAAGAGCAAAAATCAAAAACTTTATAATTATTCATTCAATAAATTAATGAAAACTTGCTTATTAATTATTTTTATTGTTATGATGGAAAAATGCTTTTGATTGCTTTAGAAATATAATTATTGCAATTTGAATAATCAAATTATAATTTTTTATAGAAAAAAGTTATATTATTTGAATATATAATAATAGTATAAAGCAAATTATAAATAGAAATTATTTTCTTTTTTTCAAAATGAATTGTTTAAGATAAAGAAGGATGAAAGATTTTACAGAAAAATCAAACAAAATAAAAATAAAAGATTTTATAAATTAATAGAAATAAAAGATAATCCAATTTTGTAAAAATTTGATGATGGATGTTAAAATAATAATAATTAAAAGAAATCTGAAAATGCAGCATATTATGGAACTATTAATAAAAAAAAGTTTTATATCAGTATATTTATTATAATAATAATTTTAGTTCTTTTATTTTTCCTTTAAAAATTTTTAAATGAAATAAATTAAATAAGAAATTCATTGATATTTTTAGAAAATAATACATTTAATAATGATTTTTAAGAAGTTATTTTTAATTTATTATTTTATCCTAAAAATATTTAATGAGCTTATTACATAAAAATTTCCTAAAGTCTTTTGATTATGTTTATATGGTAATAAATAGTTAATGAGTAATTTAAAAATATATTTTTTTCTTTTTAAATGTTATAAAAAAAGATAAATTTGTTAGTGTTCATCTAAATAATAATTAATAGTATATTTTAATTTAAATAATATATATAAATATCTCTAAAATGGGAAATGAAATAACAGAAGGTAAAATTTCATTACCTCAAAAAGAAAAGGAAATAGATATGAACGAACCAAAAAGTCCAGAATTTTACTTTAATAAATCTATTTTTCCAAATTTAGAAAAATCAAATATTAAAAATTTATTTCAAGAATCACTAAAAAAGCAAAAGAACAAAACTTTTAGTGAACAAAATTCAAAGGAAGAATCTCTAAAAAAAAAAGAAACGACTGAAAAATGCCAACCAAAAAAAGAGAACTATGATTTAACATTGAAAACTTCACTATTTGAAGAAAATATAGAAAATCCTAAAAACATAAATAAAAAAAGTGAAAATAATAAATTAGAAGAAAATTATGTGTTAGATGAATCATCACTGGAAACTTCAGTAGGTTCATTAGAAATGGATATAAGAGAAATATATAAATTTAAAGATTTATTAGGTGGAGGACATTTTGGTACAGTAAGAAGTGCTTTTAGAAGATTTGAAAAACCTCCTTGTAAATTATTTGCAATTAAATCTATTAGTAAAAAAAAATTAACTGATAATAATTTAGATGATTTAATTAAAGAAGTTGATATTATTTCATCATTAGATCATCCTAATATAATTAAATTTTATGAAACTTATAATGACCAATTTTACTTTCATATTGTTATGGAATTATGTAGAGGAAAAGATTTATTATCAAGAATGAATAAAGAAAAAATGAATGAAAAATTAATTGCTTCTATTATTATGAAAACATTACATGCAATATCATATTGTCATTCAAAGGGAATAACACATAGAGATTTAAAACCAGATAATATTATATTTGAAACACCAGATTTAGATTCAGACATTAAATTAATTGATTTTGGATTATCTAAAAAATTTAAAAATTCTCAAAAATTACATTCTGTATTAGGAACTCCTTATTATGTTGCTCCTGAAGTGTTAAGAAAAGAATACAATGAAAAATGTGATTTATGGTCAATTGGAGTTATTACTTATTTATTAATTATTGGTGATGTACCTTTTAAAGGAAAAAATAATAATGATATATTTAATAAAATTATTAACGAAAACATAAATTATGATGATCCAAAATGGAATAATTTCTCAAATGAAGCTAAAAATTTTGTTAAATTACTTTTACAAAAAGATTTTAATAAAAGACCTTCTGCTCAAGAAGCTTTGAATCATAATTGGTTTTTATCTTTTTTTTCAAAGTATCATAATTTTGTATTAGTAGAACCTAACATTTTTATTGCTTTAAAAAATTATAAACCATGTAATTTAATAAAAAAGCTTGTATATAAATATATTATAAATACAATGGGCCATACAGAATTAAAAAAATATAAAACTGCTTTGTATGCTTTTGATTATGCTCATAATGGTTATGTTGATTTATGTGAGTTAAATAAAGTTTTTGAATTATTAAAAACCGATATTTCTGAAGAACAAATTAAAATATTAAGTAATGCTTTTGAAGGGAAAAAACATTTAAATTATAGTGAATTTATTATGTGTTGTCTTAATTTAAAAGAAGTTATAAAAATTGAAAAGTTAGAATCTGCTTTTAGATATTTTGATATTAATAATGATGGATTTATTGACACTTCTGATATTAAGAAAGTAATGTTAAGATTTGGAAAAAAAATTTTAAATGAAGATGATATTAAAAAAATTATAATGGAAGTTGAAAAGAATGAAAATTATTGTATTTCTAAAAAAGATTTTTTTAATTTGTTTAGTAATATAGTGGATATTCCTGAGGAATACCAAATTTAAAAGATAAAATCATAATTATTGTTCTATTCTATTGTCTAGTGATGTATAAGTAAATAATTTGAAATGATGATTGATTAATTTTTTTTAATACCTTTAAGGTTTAGTTTTTTTTTAAAAAACATTGAAGAATTGCTTAAATTTTAGTGTATATAATTTATAAATATTATATAAAAATATAACTAATTAGAATATAAATATTGTGAATTAAAGGTATTTATAATATATAAAAAAGATAAATTTAAGTTTTTTTAATTAATAAATTTTGTGAATTTCCTCTTACAAATAAATTTATGTTTATTATATCCTAATTTATTCTACACTATTTTCTACATGACCTTCGTATATTGAGAAAAAAGGAACTTTTTGGTTATTCACTTTTTATTTTTAAATTGTAATGATTTGTTTATATTATTATAATTGAAATTCTCTCTTTATTATTATTTTTAATTAACTTTTTATGAATATTTGTATTATATCCTTCCTATTTTTTATTTGAAATTTTCCATTCAAATTATTTTAGTTTTATATTTAAATAACCATATTAAAGGAATATTACCTTCTTTTATTAAATATTCATTTGTTTTTGTGTAATTATTATTTATTCATTTATTATTATTATTTTGAGATAATTGATTATTTTGGAGTATAATTGGATTTTTTTTTAATATTTGAAAATTGGAAATTGCTTTACCTCTAATATTAAAATTTTAAAATATTTTCCTTTTTCATGATTTGATTCTGTTTTAATTTATCTTTTGATTATATTTTCAAGATTCTTTGTTCATTATTTTTGAATTTAGAATAAAAGGATAATATAATATATTTAATTAAATTTTATTCATTCAGTTTTTCATTGAATGTTTTCAAATATTATTTTCGAATATTTACTTGTACATTAATTATTTTTATTAAAAAATTAAATTTTATTTATAAATTTGAATATATTTATTTATATATAAAAATAGATATATAATATATAATATTAAAAATAAATTAAATTTTAAACTTCACATCCTTTTTTAATATCAACTATTTTACAAGAAACTGTATAAAAAGATTTTTCGACATTGTCTACTTGAATAGAAGTATTATTATTATAATTATTAACAGGAACAATTAAATCCATAAAAATATTTCTATCTTCAAACCCAATATATTTTTCTCCTTTAAAATTTAATTGAGTAGTAATAGCTTTATCAATTTTTTGTTTTTCATTATATAAATTATTAAATAATTCTTCACTTTGAGAATAAAAATTTGTACAAAAAACATAATTTTTCTCATTGAAAGAATTTTTCATATTGAAATTATTATAATTGATATTTAAAGGATAATTAATAGGAATAACATAATTATTGTCAAGAAATTTTTTTGCTCTAACAGTATAATCTTTTTCAATTTTAAAAGGAACTGGAAATTGTTTATTCGTTTCATTAACTTGATTATTTATATATTTATTTACATTATCATAAGGAATTAATTGATTATTACAATTACAATTTATATTTTGATTTAAATGTCTTAATTGATTATTATTATGATTTATTTGAATATTATTTCCTAAAATAAATGTACCAATAAAAACACATATTATTGCAATTATTCCTGTAATAAAATTTATATATTTTTTTGTATTATTTGTTATTTTATTATTCAAGCAAAAATCTGACAATGAAGAAATGTTTTTTTCTAAAATTAATTTTTTACATTCTGGACATAATGTTTTAATTGATTCTTTAATTAAATTTATATCATAATCTCTTTTCTCTAATTCTTCTTTTAAGATTGAATTTTCTTTTAATAAATCTTGAGATAATTTTTTATAATATTCAAATTCTTTTTTTTTTTTATCTCTACTTTTTTGAGCTGAAAGTCTATTTCTAAGCATTTTTGTTTCTTTTTTTAATTGACTTTTATTTTCTTTTTTTTTTGAGTTTTTTTCCTCATTTATTGGAATATCTTTTTTTTTATTTTCTTTATTATCTTTATCTATTAAATTGTTATTTTCATTTCTTTTTATTTTTTTTTCTAAAATTTTTTTAGTTTTTTCTATTTTTAATTTCATTCTTTCTCTTATACTTTTATTTTCATAACAATGGAAGTTGTTTTGAATTTCATTAAAAATTAAATTTTGAGAATCTAAATTTTCTGTTTTTGAATGTGTAGATAATAAAAGTGAATTATTATTATTATTGTTATTTTCTTCTATATTTAATTTTACTTGTGGTGTTACTTTAAATAGTTGTTTAATTTGTTCTTTTTTATTATTTTTTTGAATTTCATTTGAAGTTAATGTGGATTTAATTTCACAAGTATTTTCAAAATTATTTTCTTTTATATTGTTATTAATGAAAAAATTTTCAAAGTTTATTTTATTATATTCTATGTCATTATTACTAAAAATATCATATTCAAAATGATTATCAAATATTTCTAATCCTTGATTAAAATCATCATTCCAATTCATTTTTCTGCACTTAAATATTTATTATTTTAATGATTTTTCTAAATAATTATTACGTGTTCAAAAAATAAAAAATATCATAGAAATTATTATCTAATAATTTATGTTATTATAATATGGTTTGTTTTATGAAAAAAATTTTTTAAATATTTTTATTTAAAAATAGTTAGTTAAATTGATTTTGAAATTTCTTTCATTCTTCTTTTCCTAATAACTAGTCCTATTGAAAATATAATAAATTATATTTTTTTGTTTTTTTCTTATAATTCTTCATTTTTAATGTTTAAGTGTTTTTATAAATATAGGTTCTTTAATTCTATTTAAACATTATATTTTTTTACATTCTCTGATTAATTGTCTTTTTTTGATTTTATAATCATTTATAAATTTCTTTTTATATCATTAATTATTTCTGAATCTTTCATTAAACAAATCTATTTTATTTTTTATTCACTTTTATTAGAATTTAAATACAAAATATAAGCAGTCAAAAATTATATTATAAATCAAAAATTATTTCTTTAATTTTAATATTACTGATTTCTCTTAATATATAATCCATAAGGATTACCTAATAAAGTCTGTAATTTATTATATTTTTATTTTCTTTTTATTTAATTATATTTGACTTTATTTTTTAATTTATCAATTTTTTTTTTAAATAATACATTTAATTTTTTATATCATTACTTTTTGACTCAAATCTTTCATTTTCTAATTCTTTATAAATATCACTTAATTAATTTGCAATAGGAAAAATATTTTCTTTAACATTAGAGTTTATATTTATTATATAAAGAAATAAAATTTGAAAATAAAGGAAAATTCTTTAAAGTATTTGAAAAGGTTTTAATAAATTTCGAATACATTCAACATCAATTTTTTCAAAAAAATTGTAGTAATTGTGCTCTTTAATGGATTCAATATTTGATTTATTTGATTTTTTATGTTAGATATTTCTTCAGAAAATTTTTCAAAATTGTCACTATTATCTTTATTTAAATTTTGAATTATTTCTTTTAATTAATCATTTAAAATATTTTTTTGATGAAATTTCTTTGGATAATGTATTATTTCCATTTAATAAATATTAATCAAGTTTTTGATTGTTTTTTTTCTTTTTTATAATTATTAATTTATTTACTATTTCATCTAATTTATTGGAAATTTTTTTTGAGTGCTTTCAAAGCAATATAATTTTGATTTTCAATTTCAAAATTTTTGTTCTTTAATTCATTAATGTTCTTTATATCATTAATATAATTTTTTCTCATTTTTTTTCATTTAAAAATTATTTTTT
>JAEEGI010003399.1_pt1 | contig 37955 bp, 28 predicted proteins | sample 8958751 | NCBI WGS metagenome assembly JAEEGI01 (sample SAMN16246545, study PRJNA631951) | gut metagenome | biome: gut microbiome; feature: rumen; material: KS-attached | host: Bos | place: Iran: Karaj | collected 2018-10 | reverse complement strand
TCTTCGATGACCTTTGCCGCCTTGTTGCCTTTGTTTTCCGCGAGCCATGCCTTCAGTTTGTTTTCAGCCTCTTCTTTGGTGATTTTGAAGGGGATGATGATCTCGGGCAGGTCGTTGCCCGCAAACTTGGCGTCAATCATGGTGTTTTGGCAGAATGGGCAAATCGCCGAGGCGTCGTCAGCGGCGGCTAAGGTGTGTGCACCGCAAGCGGGACAGGCAAAAGTCCTCACATGGCTGATACCTTCCCTGACTTTCTGTTGCTGGATTTTCCTCCAGTTCTTGAATTCCGCCTTTTGCGAGTCCAATTCGTTAGTTGAGCCACAATGTTCGCAAATATAGTGCTGCTTGGCGATGTCAAAGTGTTGCTGCCCTCCGCAGTTTTTGCAACGGATTATTAATGGGTTGTTGACGTTTGATTCCATGGCTTTTGCGCTTTTATCGGGGCAAAGATATGTATTTGTCGCTATTTTTCCAACTCCAAACGAATGATTTCCCAAAACATGCACATTCCTGTCTCCAAAATGTCGTCAGGGAAATCAAACATCGGGTCGTGCAATGCAGGCTGCTCCAAGCCCGAACTCAAGCCGAAGAAGCCGATGGGGCAGACGCTCCCGAACCTTCCGAAGTCCTCCGACCAGCGGAAAGGCTCGTCAAGATGACCGAGATTCAACTCAAGGTTGTTGGCAGCTTGTTCTATGGTTTCCACACAGTTGGCATCGCTGTTGGTGGCAGCGAAGGCTTCGTGTTCTGAAAAACTGAATTCAAAGAGATAATCCTTGGCCTTGGCGCGGCAAAACTCGATGATTTCCGTTGACATTAGTTCAAGATTTCGGTCGTTGAAGCTGCGCAGGGTAAGCCAAATCTCGGCATGGCCTGGGGCAACGCCGAAGGTCTCCTCGCCAAGCGTGGCATGCGTGATGACGAAGGTGGTAAGGGGTTTCACGGCTTTTAGTTGCTCGCGTTTTTTCTCCAGATGGTGGATGAGCTGGGCCAATAATTCCGAAGGACTATGCCCCGTCTCAGGTTGAGAGGCGTGTGCCGTGCGGCCGTCGAAAATGAGCTTCAAGCCAAACGATGCTGCCGCGAAACATCCTTCCTTCACCATGATTTGGCCTTTCTCAAAGCCTGGCAGGTTATGTAATCCGTAGGCCACATCGGGTTTGATTAGTTCAAATTGCGGGTCGCTGAGGATGGCTTGTGCGCCTTGGCCGGTCTCCTCGGCGGGCTGGAAGAGCAACACCACTTCGCCTTGGTCGGGACGTTGTTCACCGAGCCATTGCGCCAAGCCGCAGAGGATGGTGGCGTGACCGTCGTGACCGCATTTGTGCGAAACGCCTTGGTTTTGTGAACGATAGGGAATATCGTTCGGCTCGGGGATGTGCAAAGCGTCAATGTCACCACGGATGAGGATGCGTTTGCCTGGCTTTGCACCTTTGTAGATGGCAGCCAATCCATAACCGCCGATTCTCTCAATGATTTGGTCAGGTTGTGTTTGTTTCACCCATTCGTTTAAAACTCTATTTGTAATAGCCTCCTGCCCCGAAAGTTCTGGGTGGGCGTGGAGGATATGTCTAAGTTCGATGAGGTTTTGCATGGTGAGGTTTGATTTTGTCAGGCAAAGGTACTGCTTTTTCAACAAGGCAAGTCCGTCATATAAAGAATTGTTTTATCTTTGCCCCCAAATTTCAGACGGACAATGCAAACAGTACTTTATCCCCTAAAATTCAAGCCCATTTTCAAGGATAAGATCTGGGGCGGACGTAAAATCAAGGAAGTGCTTGGCATGGACTACGGTCCGCTGCCCAACTGTGGCGAAGTGTGGCTGCTCTCGGGCATTTGGGACGAGCAGAGTGAAATTGCCAACGGCGATTTCGAGGGCGACGAAATCAACGACTTGGTGGAGACCTTCATGGGCGACTTGGTCGGCGAGAGTGTCTTCGATAAATACGGCGAGCAATTCCCTTTGTTGCTGAAGATTATCGATGCCAACGACTGGCTCTCGGTGCAGGTTCATCCCGACGATGAATTGGCTCAAAAACGCGACTTGGGCAATGGCAAGACAGAGATGTGGTATGTGATGCAGGCCGACAAGGATGCCGAACTCGTCATGGGCTTTAACCGCGAGATAACGCGAATGGATTATGTCAAAGTGCTGAAGGACAATACGCTGCAATCGGTGTTGAACCACGAAGAGGTGAAGAAAGACGATGTGTTTTTCATTCCCGCAGGTCGTGTCCATGCGCTTGGCCCTGGAATCATGGTGGCCGAAATCCAACAGACCAGCGACACCACCTACCGCATCTACGACTGGGACCGCATCGACGTGGCCGGCATGCTCCGCGAGTTGCATATTCCGCAGTCGGTAGAGGCCATCGACGGGACAATGCCCGAAAAATACAAGATCGAGGTGCCCAATGTGATGAACAAGACGGTGCCCGTCGTGGATTGCCAGTACTTCGTGACCAACCTGCTCCAGTTGCAAGGTGAGATGGAAAAAGACTACTCCAATCTCGATTCATTTGTGATTTTGATTGCTTTAGAGGGAAATTTCACCCTAAACTGGGAAAGTGGCGCGATATTTGTAAACCAAGGCGAATGTGTCCTGATTCCCAACCTCATCAAGAAGGTCGCCATTAGGGCCGAAAAATACTGCAAACTGCTTGAAGTGTATTGCCAAATAGAGGAAGAATAATTTTGAATCTTTAAATAATTGAATCTTAAATCCTTAAATCCAATGAAAAAACTTATGACACTTCTGCTGATGGCTCTGGTTGTGACGGGCCTTCATGCACAATCGAAATCGGACCTGCCGAATGTTACCTTAAAGGACCTGAATGGCAAGGATGTGAACATTGCCAAATTGTCGAACAACGGCAAACCTATCGTCATCACTTTCTGGGCAACTTGGTGCGGCCCCTGCATCAAGGAGCACAACGCGTTGAACGACGTGTATCAAGACTGGCAGGACGAGACGGGGGTGAAGATTTATTCCGTTTCCATCGACGACTCGCGTTCCACCGCCAAGGTGAAACCCACCGTTGAAGGCAAGGGCTGGGATTTTGAAGTCCTTCTCGACGTGAACAGCGACCTGAAGCGTGCCATGAATGTGAGCAATCCTCCCCACACCTTCCTGATTGACGGCAGTGGTAAGATTGTTTGGCAGCATACGGGTTACGTCGAAGGCGGCGAAGAAGATCTCTATGAGGAAATCTTGAAAATCGCTAAGAAGAAGAAATAAATAAAGAATGTAGAATGCTGAATGCAGAATGTGGATTGTTATTCCTAAAATACGCATTCATAATTCAGCATTCATAATTCAGAATAGAACTTATGCGAAAACATATACTATTTGTCTTATCACTCGCCCTGACCGTCAGTTTCAAGGCGAGTGCTCAGTCGTTGCTTGAAAACAGTCAAGTGAGCGGCAGTTTCCAGACCGATGCGCAATATTATATGCTTGACAAAGGCATCAGCATCAATGACCTTAAGGGCAAGAAATTGGGCGTCAATGGTTTCGGCAAGGTGAACTACACCAATGGCAATTTCTCGGCGGGTATCCGTTTTGAGGCCTTCTTGCCTGAGATGAACGGCTTCCGCAGTGAGCTGAATGGCGTGGGCTTGGCCAATTTCTTCGCCACCTACGACAACGGCTTCATCGGCATGACCGTGGGTGACATCTACGACCAGTTCGGTTGTGGTTTCGTGTTCCGCACCTATGAGGAATGGTCATTAGGTATGGACAATGCCCTGCGTGGCGCTAGAATAGTATTGCGTCCCACCCAAGGCGTGACCTTGAAGGCGGTGTATGGCCGTCAGCGTTATTTTTGGGCGCCCTATTTGGAGCGCGACATGAGCAACGATGACTATCGTGGCATCGTGCGCGGCATGGATGCCGAGTGGGACCTCAACCAAAGCATAGCTTCGCTCAACGATTCGGAGTTCAAGATGAGTCTGGGCGGCAGCTTCGTCAGCAAGAAACAGAATGATCTTAGCTCGTTTTATAACATCCCCGAGAATGTGAGTGCGGCTGCGGCTCGTATCAACTTGGGCTATGGCCGCGTGTCGTTCAGCACCGAATATGCCTACAAAATCAACGATCCATCGTCTATCAACAACTTCATCTATAAGGAAGGCCGCGCCTTGATGTCGTCACTGAGCTATTCACAGAAAGGCTTTGGCGCCGTCCTCCAAGTGAAACGTGTTGACAATATGAGCTATAAGTCGATGTACACGGGCAAACAGAATGACCTCGACATCAACTTTATCCCACCTATTAATTATACGCACACCCACAGCCTGCCGTCGATGTACACCTATTCGACCCAGCCCAATGGCGAGATGGCAGCCCAGTTGCAGGTCAACTATACCATCCCGAAAGGCACGGCACTCGGTGGCAAGTACGGCACCAAACTCGCCTTCAACATGAGTCAGGTGAACGACATTGTTCGCGACTCTGTCAAGTTTGGCAACGTGATGGCATTGAACCAGGCCGGCTCTTTGGGCTACACTTCCAAGTTCTTCGCCATCAGCGACCATCGTTTCTTCCGCGACATCAACTTCGAAATCGATAAGAAAATCAACAAGGACTGGCACCTCACTGCGCAATACATCAACCTGTATTACGACATCGAGACCATCGAAGGCCACGCTGGTTCGCCTGTGGTGAAGGCCAACATCGGTTTCCTCGATGTGACCTATAAGATTAATAAGAGACAAAGCCTGCGCCTCGAACTGCAAGGCTTGTGGGAAAACGAAGTCCACAAAGGCTATGAGGTGGAAGAGAGCGAGAAGAAGGACTACCAGAAGCGTGGCGACTGGGCCTTTGCCTTGCTGGAATATTCCATCAATCCGCACTGGTCGTTCTCCATCGCCGACAAGTGGAACTATGGCAACCCCGTTGAGGAGTACCGCGACCATTACTTCACGGGTACGGTCACCTATATCCACGACGCTACCCGCGTCATGTTGAGCGCAGGTCGCCAGAGCGAAGGCGTGGTGTGCGTGGGCGGTGTGTGCCGCACGGTGCCCGCCTCAAGCGGTGTTTCTCTGACCGTTTCAACGAGTTTTTAATGTTGTTTAAACCTAATGTTCAGAACAATGAAAAGAATACTAAGTATAGGAATGGCATTGCTGGCTGCCATGATGTTTTTGAATGCCTGCGATGTCGAAAAAGAGCCTTACATTCAAGGTGCTGAAGACGAGAGATATATTTTGGAATTCAGAGTGGATAGCGTTTATGGCACTGTTGACGAGGATACCAAGATGGTGAGGTTGGATTTCCCTGCTGGAACAGATGTGACCCATCTGACACCGACTATCATCATTTCAAATTACGCCACCATCGAACCTAAGTCAGGTGTGGCTCAGGACTTTACCAACCCTGTTTATTACACCGTCACTTCTTTGAGTGGCAGCACGTTGCAGTATATGGTAGAGGCTGTGGTTCACGATGCCGACAACGAAAAAAGCATCCTGTCGTTCCGTTTCGATGCACTGGATGAAAGTGGTGTGATTGACCAGATTGCACGTAAGATTTCCTTCGTGCTTCCTGCCGGAACCGATGTCACGCAATTGGTTCCCACCATTGAAGTGTCGGAAGGCGCTACGGTTGACCCCGCTTCAGGTGTGGCTCAAGACTTCACCAATCCTGTGACTTATACCGTGACCGCCCAGAATGGCACGACGGCGGTTTATACGGTAACGGTCGTTCTGGAAGGTGGTGATGTGGAGCCTACGGGCAAGACGGTGCTAATCAAAGACTTCACGGGTGCACGTTGCGTCAACTGCCCTGCCGCCGCCGAGCATGCCCATAATCTGCAACATCAGTTGGATGAGGACCACATCTTCATCTTGAGCGTCCATGCCGGATTCCAAGCCCAACCTATGGGCAGCTTCCCCAATTTCCTCACCGACGAAGGCACAGCATGGTATAACAACCACGACTCCAACCCGTTGTTTACCGTTGACCATGTGGCACTGACTGAAGGGAACACGCTCAACGATGCACAAATCGATGCACCAGTGGCTGAGGCTTTGTTGGAAGAGCAATCGTTCGAAATTGTGGTTGGCCCCAGTTATGATGCAGCTACTCGCCAGTTGCAGGTGCAGGTCGAAGCCGTTGCATTGAATGATCTTGACGGAGAATTCTACGTCACGGTTTGTCTGGTTGAGGACCATATCACAGGCTGGCAAACCATTCCAGGCGGCGTTGACAAGGAGTATGATTTCCGCAACGTTTTCCGTGGCACGCTCAACGGCGCATACGGCGAGGCCTTCGAAGACCTCCATGTGGATGCCAACGACGCTTTCTATTTCAGCTATAACACTGAAATCAATGCCGACTATAACGCCGACGAGTGCTACCTGATGGTCTATGTTTACGACAAGAGCCAGGACAACAAGATTTTGCAAACGGCGGTAAAGAAGATTAAATAAACTGACATTGAGGGTCTTATGGTATTTAACTCCATAGAATTCCTCATTTTCCTGCCTATTGTGGTGGCCTTGTTCTATTTGCTGCCACAAAAGGCGCGATGGCTGATGCTGCTGGCGGCCAGCTGCGTGTTCTACATGTGGTTTGTGCCTAAATACATCCTTATCCTGCTCGTCACCATCGTCATCGACTATTCGGCGGGTATCCTGATGGAACGCTATGCCGATCAGCCGAAGAAAAAGAAAACCTTTATGGTCATCAGCATCGTGAGCACGCTCACGGTGCTGGTGATTTTTAAGTATTTGAACTTCCTGACGGCCAATTTGGACCAACTTTGCGCCTCTCTCGGCAAGGAGACCCACCTTGTGACGCATATCATCCTGCCCATAGGACTCTCATTCCATACTTTCCAGAGCATGAGCTATGTGTTTGAGGTGTATCGTGGGCACCAAAAGGCGGAGCGGCATTTCGGCTATTACGCGCTCTATGTGATGTTTTTCCCACAGTTGGTCACGGGTCCCATCGAGCGTCCGGGCAATCTGTTGCGACAGCTGCATGAGGAGAAGAGATTCAATTACGACAACATCTCCAAAGGCATGCGTCTCATCCTCTTTGGATTCTTCGCCAAGATGGTGGTGGCCGACCATTTGGGCGAATATGTCGATGAGGTGTTCGGTCATCTCGACGAGTACAATTCGTGGACGGTGCTGTGCTGTATGGTGTTCTACAGCTTCCAGATTTATTGCGACTTCTTCGGCTATAGCACCATCGCCCTTGGCAGCGCGAAACTCATGGGCTTCGACCTGATGGACAATTTCAAGACCCCGTATTTGGCAAAAAACATCGCTGAGTTTTGGCATCGTTGGCACATCTCGCTCTCCACTTGGTTTCGCGATTACGTTTACATCCCTTTGGGCGGTAGCCGTGTGAAGTTCGGGCGATGGGCGTTCAATATCTTGGTGGTCTTCGTGCTCAGCGGCATCTGGCATGGCGCGGCTTGGACTTTCCTGCTTTGGGGCTTGGCCCACGGCCTGCTGCATATCGTCGAAAAGGTGTTGCGCGACAAAATGCCTTTGAAAGAACCACAATCCAAGTGGCTGAGAGTCAGTGTTGATGCGCTTTGTGTCCTTAAGACTTTCGTCCTGGTGACTTTGTTTTGGGTCATATTCCGTGCCACCGATTTCGAGCACCTGAAGGCTATCTTCGTGACGGCTTTCACCAACTTTGACGGTGGCGAGCAGATGTCGGTCAAGCCTGGCATGTGGATCTATCTCGGTGTGCTCATCCTTTTCGATGTGCTGCTCCGTAACAGCCGCTTCGATATATGGTGCGACGACAAACCGCTGGTATTGAGGTGGTTGATATATGCAGTGTTGGTCTTTATGGTCATCTGCTGTTCGAGTGTCTACAATTTCCCGTTCATCTATTTCCAGTTTTAGCCATGAAGAAGCTACTGATACGCATAGGAATGGTTTTGGTGATGCTCGTGGTGCTCAATTGGGTGTATGCCAAGTGGTTCTTCGAGAAGGACTTGCGCAAGCATTCTGACATCGTCGAGCTTTCGTGGCAAGTGATTGACGACAGTTGCCGCATCATTTATCTCGGCGAGTCGTCGAACAACAACTATGGAAAGGAAGAAGTCAACCATCGGAAAATCAGTGACTTCACTGCGGATTATTTCCCAACGGTGAAGATGGGTGATTTGACAAAGGAAGCTTCTCACGCCCAGACTTATCTCTACATGTTGAAGCATATTCCGGCATCGTCGGCGGTGGAGACGGTGGTTGTGACGATGAACCTGCGCTCGTTTGGGTGGCCGTGGATTGACTCGCGGCTTGAGACCCCTTTGCGTAAGCAACTGGTGCTGCTTGAAGACCGTCCTCCATTGCTCAATAGGTTTTTGCTGGCATTTAAGGTCTATCCCATCAAATCCGAAGAGGAATGGGACGAACTTGTGTATGAGCATTGGCGAAACGACACCTTCAACATTCCCAATTTTCCGTGGCGCACCACGGTCGATTGGGACTATGGCATGTACACTTACGGCTGGTATGATTTCCAAGGCAAACGCGATTGGGATATGACCCCTTTGGCTTGCCATTACATCAAGACCTACGCCTTCCAAATCGCTGAGGATAACCCGCGTGTGAAGGACTTCGATGCCATCGTGGCGCTGTGTCGCGAAAGGGGATGGAACCTGGTCTTCAACCTGATGGCGGAGAACGTCGACAAGGCCAACGAATTGGTGGGCAAGGACCTTATGCTGCTATTCAAGAACAACCACGATTTCCTTATGGAGCGTTACGACAGCCTCGATGGGGTGACGGTGGTCGACAACTTCAATCTCGTCCGTGATGTCAACTTCATCGACCAGGACTGGACCACCGAGCATTATTACGAGGAGGGCCGACGCATTGTAGCCGACCATCTGGCGCAGACCCTACGTGAGTTCTATCCCAATGATTACCATAATCCGGATTCGCTGAAACTGGATGTCGGACATTACTTTTTAGGCGGTACGAGGACGTTGGACAAACAGCATCCTTATAGTATGACCTTGGTGCTCACCGCTGATAGCATTCGTCCTGATTGGGAAATGGTGAATGTGGCTTTCGAGCTCAAAAGGCAAGATGACTTGTGCAATCCGGTCTTTGCTGTGGAAAAACATGGTGGACAAGGCGAAAAGTCCATTGATTCGTATGCCGTGAAGGAGCAAATACAAAAAAACGACGCATGGGATTTTGCTACTTATGCTTTGCCTATCGACACAGTTTTCCGTACGGCGCAAAAAATCAAGCTGTATGTCCATAATTTCTCGGACAGCCCGATTCAAATCAGGAATTTGGATGTCTCCTTCCGACCTGCCTATCTGAAGGCGAGAGTAAAGGCTCAGACCTACAAGTCAGCTGACCTCGACGACGGTGAGTAGTTCTCCATCCACCTTGAATTTCACCTCCATCCCGCCAAATTCCATCCCGTACACGCGTTCAGGGTCGTTTTGGTATTGCGGTCTCGGGTCGTGGGCAAGCACCTCAATCAGGCTTTCCCTTTGGCTTTCAGCGACTTTCTGCAACAAGACCTCAGGGAAATCCACTTCCAAAAGGTATTCCGTTGGCGTTGAGGCAAATCCGCTGACGGCGTCGGGGTGGCTGTCGGTGTAGGCGATGTAGGGCTTGATGTCATAAATAGGTGTGCCATCCATCAGGTCGATGCCCGAAACGTAGAGCACGGGGCCGAGTTTGGGGTCGATGTCCACTTTTTCCAGACGCACCGACGAAAGCCCGATGGGATTGGGCCGGAAAGGCGAGCGCGTGGCGAACACGCCTTTGCGCACGTTACCACCCAAACGCGGCGGTCGCACCGTAGGCGACCAGGTGTCGCGCACTGCCTTCGAGAACTCCCAAAGAATCCAGATGTAGGAAAATGCCTCCAAGCCGCGCACGGCTTCCGCAACGCGGTATTCAGGCTCAAAGACGATGCGCCCCTGCAACGATGCGATGATGCCGCTCTGCCGCGGGATGCCGAACTTGGTCGGGAAGTCGGTGTGGATGTGGGCGATGACTTTCATGCCGCAAAAATAACGCAAATTGCTGTACAAGCCAAAAAAAGCCTTACTTTTGCCGCCATAAAAATCCGTTTCTTATGCAAAGCAACGAAGAGATTTCCATTCTGGTGCTCTACACAGGCGGCACCATCGGCATGATGCAAGACTCCAAGACGGGCGCCTTGGTGCCTTTCGATTTCGACAATATCTATACCCACCTGCCTGTGCTGCGCAATTTCGGCTACCAAATCGACTTCTATAGTTTCGACCCGCTCATCGACTCCTCGAACATGTCGCCCGACTTCTGGATCCGCTTGGCGACCAAGATAAGGGAGGAATACGAGCATTACGATGGTTTTGTGGTGCTGCATGGCTCCGACACCATGGCCTATACCGCCTCGGCCCTGAGTTTCATGCTCGAAAACCTTAACAAGCCAGTCGTGTTGACGGGTTCGCAATTGCCTATGGGCATGGTGCGCAGCGACGGTCGCGAGAACTTCTTGGCTGCTGTAGAGATTGCCGCTGCCAAGGACGACGACACACCGATTGTCCCCGAGGTGAGCATTTTCTTCCAGAACCAGCTGTTGCGCGGTAACCGTGCCACCAAGTTCAACGCCGAGAATTTCAATGCCTTCATCTCGTCGAACTATCCCAACCTCGCCGATGTGGGCATACACATTAAATATAATAAGGAACGCATCCTGAAGCCCAACTTCAAGAAACTGAAGGTACACACCAAGATGGACCGCAACGTCGGCATCCTGAAGCTCTTCCCCGGCATCTCCGAGGACTTTGTGCGCCATGTGTTCAAGACGCCCCATCTAAGTGCCTTGGTGTTGGAGACCTTCGGCTCGGGCAACGCCACCACAGCCGACTGGTTCCTGGATGCGCTCAAGGAAGCCATCGATAGCGGACTCATCATCCTCAACATCACGCAGTGCAAGGCCGGTTCGGTGGATATGGGACGCTATGAAACCAGCCTCGACATGGCGCGCATCGGCGTCATCAGCGGACACGACATGACCACCGAAGCCGCTGTCGCCAAACTCATGTATCTCATCGGAGAAGGCTTGCCTAAAGCCAGAATCCTTGAAATCATGCAAAAATCCATCCGAGGCGAGATGACTCTTTGATGCTATGATTCAAGCAATTGAAAAAATGTTGCAATAAAAAATCAAATATTTTTGTTTGCCAAATGAAAAATTGTGTACTTTTGGCAACGATTTCAGATAGGGTAGAGGCGATGGGAAAGCACTGGAGAGATGTCCGAGTGGTTTAAGGAGCACGCCTGGAAAGTGTGTGTACTCCAAAAGGGTACCGCGGGTTCGAATCCCGCTCTCTCCGCAGAAAAGTAATGATCGAACATAGTAATTCATAAAAGTAATAATTAACAACATTCAAACTAAACTATGAAAAAATTAATTGCTTTCCTCATGATTGCTGGCCTTTTCACTTTTGGTGTCAGCAATCTCGTTGTTGCTCAAGAAGAGCAAGCGCAAACCGAGCAGACGGAACAGACCGTTGCTCCTGAAACTCCCGCTGCTGTGGAGACTGTCGAAGAAGTTACCCCTGCTGTCCAAAACACAGCTGCCCCTGTAACTTTCCGTGAATCCATCAAGAAGCAATTCATCGATGGTGGCCCTGGCTTCATGGGCATCGTGTTGGTCATCCTGTTGATCGGTATGGCTATTTCCATTGAAAGAATCATCTATCTGACCTTGGCTACTGCCAATTCGAAGAAGCTTCTGGCTGGTGTCGAAGCCAAGATGAAGAACGGCGACGTGGAAGGCGCCAAGCAGCTCTGCAAGGACACCCGCGGTCCTGTGGCCAGCATCTTCACCCAAGGCCTCATCCGTTATCAAGACGGTCAGTCACTCGAAGAGGTTGAGAAAGCCCTCGTTTCCTACGGTTCGGTTGCCGGTGGTAAGCTTGAAAGCGGCTTGAGCTGGATTGGTCTTTGCATCAGCTTGGCTCCTATGTTCGGTTTCATGGGTACTGTTATCGGTATGATCCAGGCCTTCGACGACATCGCCGCTGCTGGTGACATGAGCCCGACGGTCGTTGCCTCCGGTATGAAGGTCGCTCTGTTGACCACCGTGTTCGGTCTGATCGCCGCTATTATCCTTCAGATTTTCTTCAACTTCATCGCTGCTAAAATCGAAAGCATCGTGAACGACATGGAAGACGCTTCCATCTCCTTCATGGACATCCTTGCTAAATACCACAAATAATAAAAGTATCAATCATGAACAGTAAGCTTAATATTTCTAGATGGGTATTTCTCGCCCTGGCTGCGGTTACTGTCATCATCGCGGTTATGTACTACCTCGTCGTAGGTACTATTAAACCCGATTTCTTGGCAGGTGAGCCGACTCCTCGCGCAGACTTATTCCTGAATTGGGGCTACATCTTGATTATACTTGGCATCGTCATTGCATTGATTTCAGTCTGTGTGACTGCCGCCATTAAGGGCCTCAACGGTAAGACCCTCTTGGTTGCCGTCATTGCATTCGCTGTTATAGCAGTTGTAGCTTATCTTATGTCGAAAGGCGCTTTCGAGATTCCTTATCAAGCTGGAGACAAACTGTATTCCGGCAAGACACACGGTTGGGTCGAAATGGGCCTCAACTTCTTCTATGTCACTTTCATCGTTGCTATCATTGCAATCCTATTCTCTGTCATCTTCAAGGCAGTTAAAAAGTAAATCATCACATCATGGCAAGAAAAACTCCGGAAATCAATTCAAGTTCGCAGGCTGACATAGCATTCTTGCTGTTGTGTTTCTTCCTGATGACAACCTCCATGGATGTCGACTACGGTATCACCCGTCGTCTGCCTCCCCCCGTCGAGCAAAACGACGAGGACGTAAAGGTCAAGGAAAGAAATGTGATGAATGTAATGGTAAACAAGAGCGACAGGTTGTTGGTCAATGGTCGTCCTTCCGACATTGCCCAGTTGAAGGACCTCGCTAAAGAATTCATGACCCCGCGTCCTGGCGACGAGACCGCTCCTGAAGTGGAAACCAAGACCTTCGACCTCGTGGGCGACGTGCTCATGTCGAAGGGCGTGATTTCGCTACAGAACGACCGCGGTACCTCGTATGCTATGTATATCAGTGTGCAGAATGAGTTGGCTCGCGCTTTCAATGAAATGAAGGAAGAACTGGCATGGAAGAAATTCCACAAGCACCTCGACCAACTCAATGAAGATCAAACCAAGGCTATCAACGAGGCTGTGCCCGTGCGTGTCAGTGAGGCCGAGCCCGTTGAGTACAAATCTAACTAAAGGAGGATTGAGATATGGGTAAATTCAGAAAAGAAGGGAAAAAGGAAGTGCCGCAAGTAAGCACCTCTTCACTGCCCGACATCGTTTACATGTTGATATTCTTCTTCATGATCACCACGACAATGCGTGATGTCGAACTGAAGGTGAAGAACGCTATGCCTAAGGCTACCGAGATTCAAAAGCTCGAGCATAAGGCTCTGGTGTGTTCCATCTACATCGGCCCGCCTAAGGATACTAAACTCGGCACCGAGTCGCGTATCCAATTGGACGACGCTTTTGCCCGTCCGCAGGACATTGCCGACTGGATGCAGAAAGAGCGCGACTCACGTAGTGAAGCCGACCGTCCCCTGCTGACCACGGCCCTGAAGGTGCACAAGGATACCCGTATGGGTGTCGTCACCGACGTGAAGCAGGAGCTCCGTAAGGTAGGTGCCTTCCGTATCAACTACACGACACTGAAGGGTAGCGCCTTGGAAAACTAAACTTCGGTTTGGTAATCAACTGAAAAATGGCTGCAATTTTGATTGCGGCCATTTTTTTGTTGTCAATCGTTTTTATTATCTTTGCAGGCATGAAAGCCAAGCTTTTCGCCATAGGATTGTTTCTGTTTGCCCTCGCCGCCTGCACACATAGAGCTAAGGCCCCTGAGCCTGTCGAAGGGCCGACCTATGAATTACAGTCCATCGACAGCTTGATGTGGCGCCATCCCGACAGTGCATTGACGCGATTGTTGCCCTGGTTTGACACCTGTTGTAGAGACGCGGCGCGCCACGTCTCCACCGCCACGGCCTACAACCGCCATTACGCCAACCTATTGTTGTCCGAATTGCTATACAAAAACGATTACCCCCAGACCAACCGCAGGGAATTGCAGCAGGCCGTGGCGTATTTCGATAGTATATCGCAGGTCCCTGAGCCTGTCGAAGGGCCGTCCAATCGCATTGCGTTTTTGGATGCCCGCGCCCATTATATTAATGGTGTAGGCTATTACGAGAACGACAGTGTAGTGGAGGCCTGCAAGGAATACATGAAGGCCTTAGAGGTGATGGGAGACCGTTTCGGAGAGAAAGAACTAATGGGGAAAATGGTTCAATTTGTAGCATTGACATATACAAGATTATCCATGCTGTTCTCAGACATGTATCTTCATGAACAGGCCATCTATTTTGCGCAAGTTTCAATTTCATATTATCATAAAACAAAAGTCGCCTCCTGGTTTCTTTCTCGAATGTTGAGTGAGATTGGAGGTCAATATGACATGATGAATCAACTGGATTCTGCAAAACACTATTATCGAAACGCTGCGATAGTTTTAAATGACACCAATAGCTTAGTGTATAGGGATATTGCAACTCATCAGGTATATTTGGAATATGAAATTAGTAATCAAGCGGATACTGCAATAAAAGCATTATCTTATTATCTTTCTGTATCGAATAGTCTAGAAGAATATTTGGTTCGAGCGTCAGTAATTGGAGAAATCTTCTATCATGAACGGCAATTTGATTCTGCTTGGGTTTATTTAAGTAAGGTATTTGAAGAAAGTGAAAGGTCTGATTTAAAGAAGCAGGCTGCGGAATGGTTGGTGGAGATTTGTAAAGCTCAAAACAGGATTTCAGAAATGCATGAATATGCCGAATTTTTGGTTCCTTTTGCTACGCAAGACGAAGACAACAGTGTCATCAAGTCGCAGCTAACCGAACTATACAAGGCATTCTATCAATCTCAGCATGAAAGGCAGCATGAAAAGGAGATGCAACGGCACCGCAATCGGTCAATGGCAGTTATTGCAGGGCTGTTTTTGGTGATACTGGTTGTTTTGGCGCTTTATCGCAACAACAAGCGGCGCAAGCAACATCTTGAAAAACAAATCAAGGAAGAGAAGCAGACCCACAGCATGGAGAAAAAAGCACTTTCAAGCCGTTTGAAGAAGAGCAACGAGACTTTACGAGAGCTGCAAAACAAAATCAAACAACAAAACAAAATCATATCAATAAAGTCCGAAACGCAAGCGACTACTTTTATGGACGAGCCCATCTGCCGCCTCATCCTAGAACGGGTCAGCACAGGGCAGTTTAAGTCCAAAGTGGATTATTTGGAATATAAGACCTATGCTTTAAGCAAGCAACAGCTGATTGATTTAAGGGTGGCCGTCGACCAGCATTTTGACAAGTTTACGATTCGCCTCAAGAATACCTATCCCCAACTCACCAATGGCGACCTTGACTATTGTTGCCTCTATCTGCTCGGCCTTACCGACGCCGACATTGCCGCATTGATGCAAAGGACCTATTCAACCGTTTCCGACCGTAGCCGTAAATTGAAAACTGTTTTCGAAAGCCCCGATACGCTATCCGTCACACTGCATTGCATAGCGAATGAAGAAATAACTATTTGATTGTTAAGATATTATTATAAAATCCGTACCAATCCGTACCATCATTTTCTTGACATCTAATATTGGTTGGCCTATTTTTGCAGCAATAAAAAACGATTATCTTTGCAAGCAAAACAACAAACCATTAAAACAACAACGTCATGAAAAAGTCATTATTAACCCTCATCCTCTGCACCGTGGCCATGGGCATCGGTTACGCCCAATTCACAGACGGCCTGGTGCTGCAGCCCACCAGCGTCTGCGCCAAGCACTTCGACGCGTCTGGGCAACTGATCAAGGAAATGACATCGACCTACGGCTACGACATCGAAGGGAAACTTACCACTTACGACTTCTCCGACCATAGCCTCTGGAGCACCTATTCCTACAACGACAACCTGCTGATGCGGGAATACATCCAACACAGGGGAGGGCATCCCATTTACGATGAATCCTTCAACTACACATACGAAAACTTCAAAGTGAAAACCAAGTCGCACCTGTGGGGCGCAATGAATGCACCAGAATACTGGATATACTCATACGATGCTGAGGGAAGGCTTGAAAGAATGGACTATAAAGATGGCTATGAAGACGAGTATCACATGCACTACCTCTATGAATACGAGGACGAAGGCAGAACCAAAATCGAGAACTATTGGACATCCTGGAACACCCAAGGCATGTTACTAAGGAAAAAAACCGTTTTCCATTATGACGAGGCCTACAACCTAATCACCAAGCATATCGAAAACTACAACACCCAAGGCGAACTGACAAAAACGACACAAACCAACTATGCGTACACCCCGAGCGGGAAAAAGGAATCGGAAGTCACCCAAACGCTCACCGACGGCGAATGGGTCAACACGGAAATCATCCGCTATGTCTATGACGACAACGACCGCGTGACGGAATGGCAAGTGGGCAGCTGGTCGGACGAAAACGCCGACTGGGAACTCACGAGCAGGACCACGTATGAACTGGACGAAGAGGCATTGACACTGACGGTCACGTTCTACAAGAAAAGCGGTGACGAATGGGTTTGGGAAGACTACGACTGGCTTGTCAACCATAAACAGCCGGTGTTTTTTGAGCCTTATCTGGTCGAGCAGGAACACGCCCTCCGCTATTATGGATACGATGATTTGTATGAGACCGAACACGTCAACCAGTTCGTGTTCACGCTCGCCGAGATGAACGAGCCCACCTACGTCAGCACCGAAGAGCACCAAAGCCTGAAATACAGCATCTATCCCAACCCGAGCACCGGAAAGCTGAGCGCGCTGGCGCCCACTGAAGATGCCGTCATCCGCTTTTATAACCTGCGAGGCCAACTGATGCTGGCTCGCCCGTTCGACTTCAGCACCGAAATCAACGCGGAAGGCTGGCCCTCGGGCATGTATCTTTGGGAAATCTGGCACGACAGCCAGAAGCAGGCTGGCGGCAAATGGGTGAAAGAATAAAGATTCCCCCTGTCGGCGGGTACCTATACGATGCGCGTCATGCTGGAGGAGGGGAAGGTGTTTTCGGATAAGGTGGTGAAGGAATGACAGCGTAAAAGGGGATTACAAATCCCCAGGTTCGGCACCAGCGGATTGCAAATCCGCTGGGACGGAAAAGCCGCACCGCAAAAAGGAACCAATTTATAACTTATACAAAATTAATAACTTAAACACAAAGCTATGAAAAAGATTGTCATTACCTTAACCATTTTGGCCAGCTTCGCGGTACATGCGTTGGCCTATGATTTCCAATCAGGGAATCTGCTTTACACGATTATCAGCACCGACCCACCTTGTGTAAGCCTTAGCGGTCATGTAGACAATACCAATGCGCAAGGTGAGTTGGTCATTCCTGAAACGGTGGAATATGAAAGCGTCAATTATTCGGTAACGGATATTGGATACAGGGCGTTTTATCAATGCAACCTCTTGTCGGGTGACTTGGTGATTCCCAACACGGTAACCCATATTTCATTAGAAGCCTTTACTGGATGCATGGGTTTTACTGGAAGCCTTGTTATCCCTAATAATATGATTGAGTTGGGGACCGATGTATCAATGGCAACAAACTGGGATGGCGTTTTCCAAGGATGTAGCGGCTTTGCGCACCTTGTTTTAGGCGAGTCGGTGCAAAAAATAGGCTATTCTTGCTTTTTTGGCTGCTCGGGCTTTACGGGACCGCTTTTACTTCCCAATGGAATACTTGAAATTTGGGATAGCGCGTTTGCGGGATGTTTGGGCTTCAACGGGGAACTGGTGCTACCCTCATCACTTACACAAATAGGAAAAGAAGCTTTTATGGACTGTGCTAACCTCACGGGGACTTTGGCTATTCCCGAAACAATTGCCGCTGTAGGATATGGGGCTTTTTCCGGGTGCAGTGGAATTGAAAACATCGTTTTGCCAAGCCATTATGTTTTTGATGGCAACGGTTTGGGTAACCCAGGTGACTATGTCTTTTCAGGCTGTACAAGCCTTACTTCCATTGAAATACCAGAAGGATGGGAGAAGACAGCAAAGGGTACATTCTCTCGTTGTTCTAATTTGAGGTCTGTCCGTCTTCCTCAAAGCCTGAAGGAAATTGGACAAAGCTGTTTCGAACATTGCACAAACCTTTCAGATATCCATGTTCCAGAAAGAGTGACAAAAATCAACGCTTTTGCTTTTTCTCATTGTCCTAATCTGACGGAGTTCGATTTCCCTGACAGTTTGACCCTAATTGGCTCTGGTGCTTTTCGCTATTGTACTGGACTTAGTGGGGTGATGAGAATACCAGATCCAGTGGAGCAAATCAACGTTTTTGCTTTTGACTCTTGTGTCGGGATTACAAGTGTGGTGTTGGGGCCATCTTTGAATCGCATAGATGAACCTGCTTTTGAGAATACTTTGTTGAAGTCCATCCTTCTGAAAGCTACAACACCACCTGCGTTAATTCGTTCTTCCAATGAAAACGCATGGCACTTCCCCGTTGACATCCCAGTCACCGTTCCCTGCGGTACTTTGGAAGCCTACCAAAATGCTGATGGTTGGGCTGAGTTCACAAACATGAATGAAGGACCAGCCGTCATGCTTTCCGTCGTTTCAGAGAATGAGAACTATGGAACGGTCAGCATCCATAAGGAAGCCACCTGCGAAGACATGAGCGTTGAAGTGGAAGCCTTGCCCAACGAAGGCTACACCTTCTTGTATTGGGAGGTCAACGGGACACAGGTCTCAAACGAGAATCCCTATAGTTTTGAGCTTGAAGACGACACGGAGCTTGTTGCACGGTTCTCGGGAGTAGGGTTAGACGAGATGTTTCAGACAGTTTATTTCTATCCTAACCCCACCACAGACCTCATCACTGTCAAGGGCAAGGATCTGAAAGCCGTAGAGGTTGTCAACACGCTTGGGCAGTGCGTAGCCACAGCTCAAGGTGAGGGCGAACGACTCACGGTGGATATCAGCAGTTTGCCCGCGGGCGTGTATTTCGTCAACGTCATCGACAATGAGGGCAGAAAGTGTGTGAGGAAGGTGGTGAAGGAATAAGCTCTTGCTTAAACAATGGCGAATAAAAGGAAATGCCGAGCGGTGTTTCCTTTTCTTATTTGGGCTGTATTGCCCGCGATTTTCGCCAACTCCAGGCAATCAACCCGGCAGTCACTAAGGCACTCGCTATGATGAGCCATGCGCTCTCCGTCTCGCCGAAATGCTCCACATCCACGTTGATAAGACCCTTGTTGTTGAGATAATACAGCACCACGAGGCTCCCATTATTGACGAAATGCATCAGTATGCTCGTCCATAAGGAACCGCTGACGTAGAACATATAGCCCAGCAGGATGCCCAAAAACATGCGCGGCAAGAAGCCGTAGAACTGGAAATGGATGAAGGAGAAGATGGCTGCCGAAAGGATGATGGCCAAATGTGGATTCATTTTTCGGGTTAGCGATTGTTGCAGCACGCCACGAAAAGTCATTTCCTCGCCGACGGCGGGAATCAAGGCAATGATGAGCAGGTTGAGCAACAGACCGCCGAAAGTGTACACATTGAGCATCTTTTCGGTGGCGGCTCGCGCGGTTTCCTCCATGCTCTTCAGGTACGCCTCGAGTTTGGCGAAAGCTGAGCCGAAGCTCATGTTTTCGTTCCAAAGAGTCAGCTGGCTGGTGAAAGGAATGGAGACAAACATCACCGCCACACCGAGGAAGATAAGCCACCAAGGATGGGCAAGGCTGCGGAAGCCCAAGCCGTGCATCGGGCACACTTTGCGCGTGATGAAATAGTAGACGACAGGAGGCACTACAAACATGAATAAGGACGATAACCCTTGCGCGATTCTCATTCCCGTGTCACCAGCAGCTATGAAAACACGCGATAGGACAATGCCGATTAAACTGCTGATTAGCAAAATGATGAGGAATAGAAAGCCCCGCATCCCCGTAGATTGCTTCAGGTCTTCGATAAACAAATTGTCTTGCATGGTCGATTGATTATGTTGCAAAGATACGAATTTTGTACTTTTGCAACGAAAAAGCTAAGGTCCCTGAGCCTGTCGAAGGGCCGATTCAAGCATAGTCATCAATGTATAAACTTGCCCACCTCGAATTCGAGCATTATCCGCTCCTTTTGGCTCCGATGGAAGACGTGTCGGATCCACCCTTCCGTTATGTCTGCAAACTGTTTGGCGCCGACGTGGTCTACTCCGAGTTCATCTCCGCCGACGGCCTCATCCGCGACTCGGTGAAGAGCATCAAGAAACTGGATTTTGAGGAGTTTGAACGGCCTGTAGGCATACAAATCTTCGGCAACGCCGTCGAGCCCATGGTGGCTGCGGCACGTTATGCCGAGACCGCCCATCCCGACATCATCGACATCAACTTCGGCTGCCCGGTGAAGAAGGTAGCCTCGAAAGGCGCGGGCTCGGGCATCATGAACGACATCCCCAAGATGGTGGCCATCACCAAGGCTGTGGTTGAAGCGGTGAACACCCCTGTGACCGTAAAGACCCGCCTCGGCTACGACAATGAACACCGCGAAATCGTCGACATCGCCGAACGTCTTCAAGATGTGGGCATTGCCGCCTTGACCATCCATGGTCGCCTGCGCACCACCAAATACAGCGAGCCCGCCGACTGGACGCTCATCGGAGCCGTGAAAAACAACCCAAGGATGCACATCCCCATCATCGGTAACGGCGACGTGGTGGATGGCCCTTCAGCGAAATACTATAAGGACACCTTTGGCGTGGATGGCCTGATGATAGGTCGCGCTACCTACGGCAACCCATGGATTTTCAGTCAGATAAGACACTATTTGGAAACAGGAGAGGAATTGCCCTTGCCTGATGTGGCAGAGCGTGTGCGTGTCAGTAAGATTCAGTTGGAACGTTCGGTAGCGTGGAAAGGCGAGCATATCGCTTTATTGGAAATCCGCAAGCATTGGTCAGCCTATTTCAAAGGTTTACCGAATTTCAAGCCGTTTAAAATGAGGTTGATGGAGACGCTTTCAGTTGAAGAGGTTTTTGGGATTTTGGAGGAGATTGAAAACTATTATGAGATTCCCTTCGGGAATGGAGTTTAAGCAAGAGTTACATGCGGCGGCTTGTGACGTTTACAGGTTGTGAACGTTTAAACCGCCGCGAGTTGACTTTTTTATCATTTGCCATTCCCGCAGGGAATTTGTTTTTACTATTTTTGCTACGTGATAATCAAGCTATGAGATTTGCTTACACATATATCATGACCAATGTTACACATACTGTTTTATACACAGGATGCACAAACGATTTGGTTCGTAGGGTCGGTGAGCATAAAAGCCATTTTTATAAGGGCTCTTTCGCTGACAAGTATAATTGTGAGTATTGTGTCTACTACAAAGAATTTAATAGTTATCAATCTGCCATCGACGAAGAAAACAGGATAAAAGGATTGTCTCGAAAAGCCAAGATTGAAATGATAGAAGAGAAGAATCCAGAATGGAAAGAGTTGGTGACGGAGAAAGGGTTTGTATATGACAAAACTCCGTGGAGCGAAAAAGTGAAACAAGTCATAGATGATTTGATAAAAGACCAATGAGATTCCCTTCGGGAATGGAGCTTAAGCAAGAGGTTACATGCGGCGGCTTGTGACGTTTTCAGGTTGTGAACGTTTAAACCGCCGCGAGTTGACTTTTTTATCATTTGCCATTCCCGCAGGGAATCTCATCCTACCACCCCATCCTTCAAAACCCCATTAGAGAACAAGTTCCGCACCAATTCCTCACGACTAATATGATAAGTGCGAATGCCTAATGACTTAGCGACCTCGATGTTTGCCGCCGTGTCATCAATGAAAAGCGTCTCTTCGGGCAGCAAGCCTTCATGGTCGAGAATCAGTTCGAAAAAGCGTGGGTCGGGTTTCTCCAAGTGCTCTGCGAAGGAGAAGTAGGATTTGTTGAACAGTTCGTCAAACTCGTTGTAGCCGAAACGTAATTGCAAGTCCCTGACATACAAATCATAGTGGATGACATTGGTGTTGCTCATCAAGAATATCTTGTAGTGTTTCTTGATTTTTTCAATGGCTTCAACGCGTTCGCGGGGAATGTCCAACAGCATGGCGTTCCAGATGGAATCAAATTTCTGATCGGTCATTTTTTCCAGTCCGAGCAGGGCTTTGGTTTTTTTACGGAAGGTGGGGGCAGTGTAGATTCCTGTGTCGAATTTGCTCATAATATCGATAAACTCCTTTGAACGAGCAAGTTCCGAAGTTTTGATACCCAGCTTTTCGAGTTCCTTATACACAATGGTTTCATCGATGTCGAGGATGACACCGCCGAGGTCGAAGATGATGTTCTTGATTTTTGCGTTCATTTTTGAGAAAAATTCAGTCTAATTCGATGCAAAATTGTAAATTTGCAGCGCAAAAAGCAAGAAAAAAGGCGGAAATCTTTGCTTTGCTCGTGCTTTTTTGCGGTCCCATAGCGCAGTTGGTTAGAGCAACTGACTCATAATCAGTAGGTCCTAGGTTCAAGCCCTAGTGGGACCACGACAAAACAAAAATCATGGATTGTAGGGCTGCCATAGTATGACAGCCCTACACCAATAATTTAGGATCCCATGGAACAAGAAACCACCCCCAAACCCTTGACCGATTTGAATGAGCTCGGCGAATTCGGCCTCATCGACCAACTGACGCAGGATTTCCCCTTGCGCAATGCCTCTTCTTTGAAAGGTGTCGGCGACGATGCCGCTGTCATCAACCATGAAGGTTACCGTACCCTCGTCTCGGTCGACATGCTCATCGAAGGCATCCATTTCGACATGACCTATTGCCCGCTGAAGCACCTTGGCTACAAGGCCGCAGTCAGTAATTTCTCCGACATCTATGCGATGAACGGCACACCCACGCAGATTGTGGTCGGCTTAGGCGTGTCGAGCCGCTATTCCGCTGAGGCGCTTGACGAATTGTATGCGGGCATCCGTTTGGCCTGTGAGCGTTATCATGTTGATATGGTGGGTGGCGACACCACGAGCAGCAAGACGGGACTCGTCATCTCCATCACGGTCATCGGCATGGCCAAGGACGAGGACATCGTATACCGCAGCGGCGCCAAGAAGAACGATCTGCTTTGCGTGAGCGGCGACTTGGGTGGTGCTTACATCGGCCTGCTCATCCTCGAACGCGAGAAGGTGGAGTTTCTTTCCAACCCCAATATGCAGCCGCAACTCAAGGGCATGGAGTATGTGCTCGAACGTCAGTTGAAGCCCGAAGCCCGCAAGGACATCGTGGAGCAATTCAAGACCTTGGGCATCAAACCCACTTCGATGATCGACATTTCTGATGGCTTGGCCTCCGAAATCCTGCATCTCTGCAAGGAGAGCGGCGTGGGCTGTCAACTTTACGAGAACAAGATTCCGATCGACCCGACTACCGACCGTATGGCCAAGGAGTTCCAAATCGTGCCTTCGGTGGCGGCCTTGAGCGGGGGAGAGGACTACGAACTGCTCTTCACCATCGACCAGAAGGACTACGAGAAGATACAGACCATGTCGGCGGACGTGACGGTGATTGGCTACATGACCGACGACAAGGGCGTGGCCGAGATGATTACCCCCGACAACCATGTCATTCCGATTAAGGCGCAGGGCTGGGACCACATGAGGAAGAACAATGACCAGTGACAATGACTATGACCGCTCCAACTTTTGTGAAAGCGGTCATTGTCATAGTCACTAGTCATAGTCGAGAATAGAATTGAATAAAGAAAGAGATGTCGGAATTGCCCGAAATAGTAAAACAAAAGCTCGCTGCGCTGCCCAACAAGCCCGGCGTGTACCGCTATTTCGACAAAAACGGTGAACTGATCTATGTGGGCAAGGCCAAGAACCTGAAACGCCGCGTCAGCAGCTATTTCAACAAAGAACAATTCGGCAAGACGCGCGTCCTCGTGAGCAAAATCGCCGACCTCGAGTATAGCATTGTCGATTCGGAGTCGGAGGCTTTTTTGCTTGAAAACACGATGATCAAGCAGTACAAGCCGCGCTACAACATCATGCTCAAGGATGACAAGACCTACCCATGGATTTGTATCAAGAAGGAGGCCTTTCCGCGAGTGTTTCTCACGCGCCGTAAGGTGAACGACGGCTCGGAGTATTTCGGACCTTATCCCTCGGTGCGCACGGCTCACATCCTGCTGGACTTGTTAAGTCAGGTGTACAAGGTTCGCTCTTGTCGCACGCCTTTGACGGAAATTGGCGTGGAGAAAAAAAAGTACAAAGTCTGTCTGGATTACCACATCCACAAATGCAACGGCCCTTGCGAAGGCTTGATTTCGAAAGCGGATTATAACGCCATGATTGCCGAAATCCGTGAGGTCATCAAGGGCAACTTGGGCTGGGTGCTACGGGGATTGAAATCGGCCATGATGGACTATGCCTCGCGCATGGAGTTTGAAGAGGCACAGCTGATCAAGGTGAAATATGACCTACTGGAAGAATACCGTAGCCGTTCCACCGTGGTCAGCCAGTCGATTCACGATGTGGAGGTGTTTTCTTATGTGGACGAGGGTGAGCAATTCTATGTCAACTACATGAAGGTCAAGGACGGCGCGGTGGTGCAGAGCCATTCCTTTGAGATGAAACGCCGACTCGAAGAGACAGCGGAAGAGTTGTTGCTTTTGGCCGTCGCTGACTTGCGTCAGCAGTTTGGCGACCATGCCCCTGAGATTATCGTGCCGATGAAGTTAGACTACCCGATAGACGAGGTGCAGATGACCGTTCCCCAACGTGGTGACAAGCTGAAACTGCTCGACCTCTCGCGCCGCAACGCCCTGCAGTACAAGATCGACTTGGAGAAGCAGCGTTCCTTGGTCGACCCTGAACGCCACCAGAAACGGGTGCTCAACCAGTTGAAAGAGGCTTTGCAGCTGGAGGAAATGCCTGAAGTCATCGAGTGCTTCGACAACTCCAACTTCCAAGGCGACTATGCCGTGGCGGGCATGGTGCAGTTTGTGAACGGCAAGCCCAACAAGGCAGGCTACCGCCATTTCAACATCAAGACGGTGGAAGGCCCCGACGACTACGCCTCGATGAAAGAAGTAGTGCGTCGACGCTATTCAAGGCTGATCGAGGAAGGCAAGCCTTTGCCCAGCCTCATCATCACCGATGGCGGCAAGGGACAGATGGAGGTGGTTAGGCAGGTGATTCAGGATGAGTTGCATGTTGATATTCCCATTGCGGGCTTGGCCAAGGACGACCGTCACCGCACCAACGAATTGTTGTTTGGCTTTCCGCCGCGAGTGGTAGGTTTGAAGCCCAATTCGGAAGTGTTTAGGCTGTTGGCGCATATCCAGGACGAGGTACACCGTTTCGCCATCACCTTCCATCGAAAGAAGTTCGAGAAGGGTTTCATGCACTCCGAGTTGGCCGACATCAAGGGAATAGGGAAGAAGACCGCCGAGAAACTGCTTTTGGAACTAAAGTCAGTGAAAGGCATCAAAGAGGCTTCGTTGGAGCGGCTGAGCGAAATCATTGGTCCCGCCAAGGCTCAGGTTGTTTTCAAGCATTTTCAACAGTAATCAGATTCTAAACAAAAAAAGCCAGCATGACGCTGGCTTTTTTGTTCTTTGGCTTTGCTCAGGCTTATTGCAGTCTGAAGTTGACGGGCAGCATGTACTGCACACGCACAGCTTTACCACGTTGCTTGCCGGGTTTCCACTTCGGCATGTTCTTGACAACGCGCATAGCTTCTTCGTCGCAGCCACCACCGATGCCACGGAGCACAGTGACGTTGGAAACACTGCCGTCGGGCTCGACAACGAAGTTGACAAACACACGACCTTGAATACCGGTCTCACGGGCAATCTGAGGATACTTGATGTTCTTACCCACATACTCCATCAGTTTGGCTTCGCCACCGGGGAAGGAAGGCATTTCTTCCACAATCTTGAAGATCTCTTGTTCCACGACTTCTTCATCCACAACTTCGGGAGCGACGTATTCTTCAATGACTTCGTTCTGCTCCACTTCAGCGTTGATTTCGATGTCTTCAACCTCGACGTCGTCTTGCACGATTTCGAGCTGAGTGGTTTGTTTGGGCATTTCCACAGGCTGTGGCTTTTGCTCTTCTTGCTTGGTGATTTCCACCATTTCTTCGTCCAGCACAACCTCTCTATTCAGCAGGCTGGGATCGATTTCGCGCTTGTCGTAGCTCTTGTGCTCGAAAGCCATCCAGGCAACAAGCAAGCTGATAACCATACCTATCTGTATGAACATCAGTTTCTTGTTCTCAAGATTAGCTTTAGGTGATTTTTTCTCTTCCATGGTTATGTGTTTTTAAATTTACTTCTTATTTTGGGTGCGAAAATAGGAAATATTTGCTTATAAAACGCAAGCGAGATGAATTTTATTTTTTGTGACGGAAAAAAAGATAAAAAAAGAATCCTCCCAAGCATGTTCCGATGCCGTCGGCGAGGAAGTCGAACCAGTCGCCAGTGCGTGATGGCACTAGGAATTCCTGCATGAGTTCGGTCAAGCCGCCATACGCAAAGCTGATGATGATGGCGAGGAAAATGGCTCTTTTTTGATAGGCTGTGCCATTGTCGACATATTGCTGCCTATAGCCCCAAAGGCAAAGGAAGGCGAAACCGGCGTACATGAGGACATGCACCACCTTGTCGAGGCCCAAGGCGGGCTTGACATGGGGAAAACAAGATCCCGGAAGTCCTGTCAGGATCAGAATGACGATTCCACACAGGATTCCCGGGATGCTATTTCTTGTCAGTCTTTCCAAAAGATTAACCGATTTTTGCTTCGTAAGCGGCGGCATCAAGGAGGTTGTCGAGCTCAGCGGCATCGTTCACCTTGATCTTGATGATCCAAGCCTCACCGTAAGGATCGGTGTTGACGAGCTTGGCATTCTCTTCGTCGGCGAGGGTCTCGTTGACTTCGAGGATTTCACCAGCCACGGGCATGAGCAGCTCGGCAGTGGTCTTCACGGCTTCGATGGCGCCAAATTCTTCTTGGGCGTCAAGGGTTTCGCCAACCAGGTCCGGGTCAACATCAACGAAGGTGATGTCGCCAAGTTCGTGTTGTGCGTAATCGGTAATGCCGACGTAAGCGGTCTCGCCTTCAACGCGGATCCATTCGTCGTCGTTTGTGTACTTCAGATTTGCTGGAATATTCATTTGATGTATGTTTTAAATGATGTTTAATTAGGCTGCGAAATTACATATTTTAATTGCTCCTTCCGCATTTTGTCGAAAATTTTATTGCGCGAGGTTGAATCTGATGGTTATGCCGGCGAAAGTGGTTGAGTTTTTGAAGGTGTTGGCCACTTGCGGTATCGCCAAATCGTGCTTGAAGAAGGCTTGCGCGCTAAGCCGCTGGCTGAAGGTGTAGTCGGCGGTGAGATAGACGTTGATCTTGTCCTGTCCAGCCGACACTTGGTTGTTGTTTTCGTCGATGCGGCGCAACACGGTGATGTCTTTCTTGAATCCGATGTCGAGCTTGAGGACAAGGTCGTTCTTGATGGTGGTTGGTTTTCCGTTGCCACCTATTGAAGTGACGGAGAATGAGAGGTTCTTGATGCGGTAGCCTGCTCCAACGACAATTTCCCTACTGTTCACTTCGGTGAGTTGGTTGTTGGCGAAACTCAGGGTCAAGGTCCTCGCCTTCTTGAATTGCAGGTTGGTGGTCATCGAGTTTTGCAAACCGAGGTCGATACCAATCAAAGGCGAGTATTGCTCGTTCAACACGATCTGCGAGATGTCGTATTTCGGGATGATAATGTCGGAGTTTTCGAAGGTCTGGATGGTGTTGTCCTCGTCGTAATAGACATTGCTGGCCCACGAGTTGATGGCGTAGTTGGATTTGTAGGAATGCGTGATGCTCACCGTCTTGAAGATGTTGGAGATGGCGGGGATGTTGGTCAGGCCATTGTAGGTGAAGTTCCAGTTGGGCAGCGGGATTCTCGGGAACGGATTGAGGCTGATGGAGTTGGCATCCTTTCCTGTATAAGCGGCGATAAACGAGTAGAGCAACACATCCATCGAACCGGCCGTATAGCCTTTCGGGAAGTAGTCGCCTGCAACACTGTCGTAGACGTATTCGTTGACTTGTTCAATCCAAGCCGGGTTGTTGCGGGCCAAACGCTCGGCGATGATTTTTCTGTTGCTCAGCAAGTTGTCGAACAACCGCGATTGGACGGAGTCGATGGAGGCAAATGAGGTTCCCCACATGAGGTAGCTCATGCTGAAGTTGCCATTATTGGTGGGGGTGTATATGTCGAAATTGTTAGACATTTCGTTGTACCTGAAGTAGTGCTGCTTGTTTTCGGCATAGTTGCGGTTACCAGTGAAGTCAATCTTCAGTCCGGGCAGTGGCTCGGTATTGACGCGGTAGTTGATGGCTTCGGTGATGCGGCGTGAGTACGGGTCACTCAAGATGGAGTCATGGGTGAGCCAGCTCTTTAACACATCGCCGTCAATGCTGTGGGCCACGGCTTTGTCAAAGACATTGTTGTCTTCACCAAAGGTGCTACCCAACACAAAGCCTAAACCAGGTGACCAACCATTGCTGTTCATGCCGAGGTATTGTGCCTTGGGCATGAAGCCAGGAAGGGTCTGGCCATTGGTCAAGGCGTAAGTACCCGACACTTTTTTGACCAAGGTGGCAATACGCAACGTGTTGTCGAGTATGGCCTTGCCCACATTGAACTTGGGCGTGACCTTGGTCGAGTCGGTGACTTTTTCGTCGCCTTCGTCTTTGCCTTCATCTTTTCCTTTGTTCTTCCCCTTGTCGTTCTTTCCTCCGCCCGCTTTGTTGTTATTGTTGCGGCGTTGCGGCGTGTTGATTTGCTTCAGGTAAGGCACTTTACTGTAAAGCTTGCTGAAGTCGAGGGTGGCATTGCCTTGGATGTTGTTGGAGTTCTCGATGGTGTTGCCCAAACGGTGTTGGATGGATTGCGCCGAAGCGGTCCAGCTGTAGGTGCCTTGGTAGTTGGCGCTTGCGGTAATCCAGTTGAAGATTGGGATCTTGTTGATGGGCAAAGTGTAGCTTGCGTTGAAGTTTTGCTGGAACCTCGACATCGAGCCTAAGTGTTTGAGCTCGTTCTTGATGGTGTCTTGGTTTTTCTGCCATTTTTCAGGATCGACACTCTTGTCAACGAATCCGGCAGGCTCGTAGATATAGGCTTGAGCCTGAGCTGAATAGTCGAACGTCAAACCCTTGGTGAGGTCGTAGCGCAGTTGGTAGTTTCTGTTCCAGTCCCATTGTTTGGAGAAGGTCGGGGTGATGATGATTTCGCCGCCGCTCTTGTTTCGCATCTCTCTCTGCGAAAAGTAGCGATACATCTCCGTATTGAAGGTAATGCTCTTGGGCGCGTAGTAGAAGTTAATGTCCTTGATGATTTGGAAGGCGGGTTTCGAAGCCCATTTGGCCTTGGCGAAAGGTGTCACGTTCTTGGGGTTGCCAGCGTAGGTGTAACCCAAACCACCGCGGTAGGTCTTCACCATGTAATACTTGATGTCGGTGTTTTCCTGGAAGGTCTCGTTGTAGGAGAAGGAGAGGTTGAAGTTCTCGATGTCATAGATATGGACCTTGGGCATGTTGCCACGTCCGCCACCGAGTCCTCGGTTGGGGTCTCTCGGGTTCTCTTTGGGCTTGCCATCGCCTTCATCCTCGTTTTTCTTCTTCTTGGCTACACGTTCTTTCCTGACATTCATGAAGTTGATGTTTTTCTGTCGGGTGAAGTCGTGGATGGTGGAAGTGAAAGCCCGTCGCTCTTCATCGCTGCCCATGGCGGCGAGGGCGTCCTTCATCTTGATGTCGGGGTCGTAGGGGTTATAGAGCGGCGTGATGTTGTTCTCGCCATAGTCGATGTGCATCGGGATCTTCAATCCGGTGCTTTCGAAGAACTTGCCCAGTTCAAGGTCGGTGGAGACATTGAATGCGGAATGGGCTTCAAAGGTGTTGCTGGTGATGTCGCTGTCCAAAGCACCGAATCCGGCCGAGTTGTAGGACCCGTTGACGCTCACGCGACCCAAGTCGGCAAGGGTGGCTTCGAGGCGACCCGTTGCTGCGATGCCGCCGCTGCTGCTTAAATCAGTGAGACGCAATTCGTTGACCCAAACCACGGCACTCTTTGGCAGGCCGTCATCGGCATCGGCCAGGTTTTGTCGTTTGGGGTTCCTGATACCGATCATCATGGCTTCCACGTCGCTGATGCTGGGGTTACCAATCACTTTGATGGTGTGGTAATAGTCCATGTTGTCGACGGTGCCCTTCTTCACCTTTTCGGAATAGATGTAGTTCAGCCTGACGTTGCTGTTGGGCTGGTTCATGGCCTCGTTGCGTCGGGTCTTCACCTCAACGAGGTCTTCCAACTTGATGTTCAAATTGTTGATTTCAGGCCAGATGCCTTCCCTGTTGGTGTAGGCCGTGCCCCATGGAGTGACCTTCAGCGGCACTTCGTATTCGTAGTAGTTTTCGGTGAAGTCGGTACCCAATCGGAAAAACACGGTAAGGTCTTGGTCTTCAAGCGGACTGTCCTCGTGTGCCGCCTCGGCGTGGACAAACATCTTCAAGTACTTGTATTGTCGGAAGTCGAAGTCTGCGGTTTTGTAGATGGCGCGACCGTCGCCGTCAACGAGGTTCTGCACCGTCATTTGCAGCGACTGCTCATTGATGCGGGTGGTTTGTGTCATTCCGATGACCCTCTCTTGCAGGATTCCAGGGGGAATGACGTAGGGGACGGGTACACGACGGCTGTTTTCGTCGATGCTCACCGCCGAGATGTCGAAAGTGGTCTCGTTGCTGATGTCGTTGGGCTCGTATTCGCCGGGCGCTTGGATGCTCTGCGAGTAGGTGCGCCATTCGCCTTTCACGAGGTCGAGGGTGGCAAAACGCAACACGATGGGACGCTCAAATTCGGTCACGAACATTCTCATGAAACGGATGGAGGAGAAGTCGTCGATGTGGCCGATGACTCTGTCGGGCTGCTTGATGGGGATTCTGAACTGGTACCAAGTGACGCTGCCGATGGTGCTGTTGGGCAAGGCAATGTTCGTGGCATGGAAGATGTCGGCGATGTGGTTTTGGCCGACGACCATCTTGGCCGGGTCGAGGGTGATTTCGTATTGGTAGTAGCGTTCCGATTCGCTCAAGGTGTTGTCGCCGTTGATGTCTTCGGCGTTGGGCAGGGTAGAGTTGCTGTTGGTGTAGCCTTCCGTTTGTTGGATGTCAGCGGGGGAGTTGCCGTCAGGTCCCGTGAAGCTCTTGTATCGGGCAAGGATGCTCGCGTGCTCCTCATCGCTGTCCCAATCGGCGGAACGGAAGTAGTGGTAGTTGTCGCTCGATGGGTCGTTGAAGGCTTGCGTGTAGGCGGGCGAGTCTTCGCCAAAACGTTCACCGATACTATTCAGGAAGTTCTCGGCAAAGAAGCTGCGCTCGTCCACGTCGCGCAAACCGTCGTAACCAACGTCTTGATACTGACGGGCTTCGGAGGAATTGCTAAAGGTTCCTACCAGGTCTTGCATGGTGGGCACACGACCCCAGATGGTGGTGTCGACATTTTCCACTGTGGAAGTGGTGGGCAGACCGTTCTCATAGAACTTGCGTCCGTCGCGAAGGATGTCTTCGGAGATGTCACCCAAGTTGATGTAGAGCTTACCAGGGTTGTTGGCATACGCTTCTTCGGAGAAGGGATCCATCAGCCAGAATTCGAGGTATTCGATATTGGTGGCTTCAAAGTCGGTAGACTCCATCTTGCGCATGATACCGCCCCAACGGCTTCTCGGGTCGTTCAGCTTGCCGTCGGCACTGATACCAGCGGAATAGAGTGTGGGTTCCACGTCATAGTTGTAGGGACCGCGTTCTTCGGGGTAATAGGCCAGGTTGAGCACCGAAACATTGGTTTGGGTGCCTGCTTCAAAGTCCTTGTTGGGGAAGATTTCGGTCTCAAGCACCTGACGGACACTGTTTTTCGAAAGTTCCTCGTTGGTGACGTTGGAAGGACGGTAGGAGAAGTTGCGGTCGTAGAAGATGGAGTTATCGATGACGTACCACGACAGCCTTGCGCGGTTTTTGCCGTAGTCGAGTCCTGTACCGGCGGCGGCTTCGGGGAAGAGGTCGGTTTGGTTTTGCGGTGTGCTGGCCATATACCACAGTGTGGGCAAGCGCAGGTCAATGGTCGACTTGGCACCTTCAAAGTCGTCGATGTAGGAAGTTCCGGGTTCGCTCGCCGACTTGGAGAGGCCTGGGATGAAGCGGGCAAACTCACCGTCCACCCTGATGCGCGACGGGGCCTTCGTGCTGATGCCAGGCAAAGCATTGATGAAACTTGTCAACCATCGGGCTTCGGTGTTGTAGCTGAGGTCGGCGCCGTATATGGTGTTGGCGATGGCTTCTTCACCGTAGTTGATTTTCTGGGTGTAGGATTTCTCGCCGAGGTAAAGGACGGTCCCGCCAATGCGGAAGTCGCGGTTGAACTCGTGCTCGATGCGGGTGCCGAGGAAGGTCTTCTTGATGGCGCTGAATCCTGAGTTGGCCTCCAACGAAATGTTGATGGGCGTGCCCGAATTGAGGATGCCCTCGTTGAGGATGGTGACACGACCCAGGGTGTAGTCGACGGTGTAGTCCACGTTTTCAACGAGTTGCACACCACCTGCCGTGACGGTCACCGAGCCTTGGGCCACATTCATGGCGTTGAGGCTGATTTCGCTGCCCGACTGCGAGGAATAGAATCCCTTCAAGCTGAATTTGTTCTTTTCGGAGTATTGTTCCGCCGAGGTTTTCGTCATGGTGTAGAGCGAGTCGTAGGCATATTTGTCGGCCAAATCGGGCTCGTCGGGAAAGATCTTGTTGCGGATGTGTTTGCCAAAAGGCTCCAGCACAGGGAAGAAGATGCGGCCGTTCGAGGCGTTGATGGTACCGCCTTGGGTGGCTGCATGGTCAATGAAGTCGAATGCACCATCACCGCCTGGGATGGGGTTGTTTTGGGTGGTCAAGTTGTCGAGGCCCATCAGGTGAAGCAACGAAACACCTTTCACGCTACCTTCGGTGAAATAGCCGTATGGGGTGCTGTTGGAGTTGCCGTTGTAGAAGATGTTCAGCATGAAGTCCTGCGAACTCACTTGGTAAGCCCTGAAGTTGTAGACGTTCTTCATCATCAGGTTCCAAATGGGCATCTTTGTGTTGACCGTGGTGCCTTTCAGCAACTTGGTGATCAACACATTAGGCGTGTTGATGCCTTGGTCGGAGAATTCACCTACTTGGTAGATCTCGTCGGAGCCTACGATGGTGTATTGGTAAGCCACGGCCAAGGTCTGGTTGGCGTTGAGGCTGACATTCAACGAGATGAAACCCAATTTCGAGTTCAGGCTGTATTCGGTGTTGCTCAGCTTGCGGGCATTTTCGATTTTTTCAAAGTCGCGGCCTGAGACCATATACCCCGACCTGCCAATACGCATCGGGTCGTTGGTCATGTAGTTGGTTACGGTGCTGATGTTTCGCGTTTGGGTGGTGTCCATGCGCGTGACCAAGTTGTTGGCTCTGTTGCGCGGATACACATTGCTGCTGGTCGGAGTGACTTCGGGGTTATAGATCCATCCGCTTTTGCCTTCGGCCAAGTCGTTCAATGCAAGGATGTTACGAGTGTTTTGCGTCGAGGTGTTGGTATTGGTAATCCAAACCTCGATTTTGGTGATATTGATGCTTGAGGTGACAGTGGGTAGGGTGGAAAGGGCGGCTTCGTATTGGTCCCTGAAGTATTGGCTGAGGAAGAAGTGACGGTTTTCTTCGTAGTCCAAGCAGCTGAGGGTGAATTCGTTGGTTTGTGCGCCGCCTTGCACAGTGATGTTTTGCGACTCACTCTCTTGGTAGGAAACGATGGACGAAATGGTGGTGTTGCCGAATTTCAACTTGCTCTTGACACCGAACAACTGCTGCGTACCCGTGATGAGCGTGCTGTTGAGGGGGAAGCTGACGTTACCTGCCTCCAGCAGTTGGATGATTTCGTCTTCTTTGCCTTCGTATTTCAGGGCGAGCTTGTCCTGATAGTTGAAGGTCGCCTTGGTGTTCTTGTTGATGTTGAAGTTGATCTTGTCTCCGATTTTGGCCATCACGTTGAGTTGGATGTCCTGTTCGAAGATGAAGTCGTTGTGGCGTTTGCGGCGTTCGCTCAACGATTTGTCGTCGCGGAAACTGTGCTTGAAGCCGAAAGTGAGGTCGACGGACCCTTGCGGACGGATGTCGATGGTGTTGCTGCCGAAGATGGTCTCAAAGGCCTTGCCGCCCACATAGAGTGGCGGGATGATGGAACTGCCACTGGTGGTCGAACGTGAGTTTTGGCTCCGGCGTTCTTTCCAGTATTCTTGTATGCCTTTACGGTTCTGGTATTCAAAGTATTCGCTTTGTGTGAGGGTGGTTGGGGTGTCGTAGTAGAACTCGCCGATGCGGCGTTTGAAAGTATATTGTCCCGTCAGGGGGTCGTAGATGATTTCGGTCTGGAAATTGTCAGGGTCGCTGAGGTAGAGCGGTGATTGGTTGTTGAGGTCTTGCAGCGGATTGCCCGTGTTGACGGGGATGGGGAAGATGACCTTCGTGGTGTCGGGCTCGACGGCGTAGGGGTTGGGGTAGAAAATATCGTAGCTTTCTGCTGCTGTCAAGCGGAGAGCGGAGAATAGGGTAAAAGCGAGAAGGAAAAGAATTGTGAATGATGAATGATGAATGTTGAATGCTGAATGGCATTCCGCATTCTGCATTCCGCATTCTGCATTCCGCTTTTTTATATCTCGTGTATAATATAAATTCATTTGATTTACAGAATCTTAAGTGCTTCTTTAATAAGGGTTTCGACGGTGGCTTCGGGCATTTGCTTCAACAGCTTGTCCAAGGCTTTGTCGACGGCCGTTTTGCTGAAGCCCAATATCGTCAATGCTGATAACGCTTCAGTCTTGATAGTATTGTTTGGAGCGGCGAAAATTTCCGTCGGCAAATCGGTTTTCTTCAGTTTGTCCTTCAGGTCGATGACGATGCGCTGGGCGGTCTTGGCCCCGATGCCTTTCACGGCTTGGATGGTCTTCACGTCGTCGTTGGCGATGGCGTTACTCAACTCGCTGACCGTCAGTGAGCTGAGGATGAGCCTTGCCGTGTTGCAGCCTACGCCCGACACGCTGATGAGCAATTCGAAAAGGTCGCGTTCCTTGGCCGAATAGAAGCCAAAGAGGTTGTGCGCGTCTTCAAGGATTTGCTCATGGGTAAACAGCCTCACTTCTTCCTTCTCGCCGATGGCGGTGAAGGTGTTGAGCGTGATGTTGATGTAATAGCCGATGCCTTGGTTGTCGAGAACGACGAAGGTGGGCGACTTTTCGGCTATTTTACCAGTGATATAGGCGTACATTTGGGCGCAATTTGGATTAAACTGCAAAAGTACAAAAAAATCAAGTAGGGAAACAAATCTTTCAGAAATCTGTAACAAATAAAAAACGAACACGGATTCCATGGATTTGCACGGAGAAAGCATCCGTGACTATCCGTGGAATCCGTGTTCAGTAGTAATCAGCCTTTGTTCCGCTTATTAGAAGTTGGGATAGCCTCCCGTCCAAGTGATTTGCTTGGTGAAGGTGGGCGTGTCGGAGTCTTCGTAATACTCGATGGTGGCGGTGCCATCCTTGCTGTCGTCGAGGAGGTAGACGAGCATTGAGACGAGTTCGTTTTGGCGTTGCGCCTCGATAGTGAAACCGTCATTGGTATAGTCTGTGACAACCCATCCGTTGTTGAGGTCAGTCTGCACGCTGCCTGTGACTTTCACCTTCAGGCTCTTTCCCAAAGGCGTGATGGCAGCCACGACGTATGATCCCCATCCGTCGAACTGCGTGGCGTCTTTCACAAGGAGATTGGGCACCTCGCCACCCATCTCAGGCATCGGGCTGGCTTCGTCGGGATAAATGAATTCGGCCACCAATTCCTGGTGCGCGGCTTGGAACATCCTGATGTATGACTCGAAGTCGGGGATTACGACATCGAGGCCAAGTCCCGAATAATAGCTTTGGATGTGGCGCCTGATAAACACCTGGTCTTGATTCGAGATGTTGTAGAGCAGTGTGTCGACCAAAGCCTCGTTGTCGATGGCACCATTGTCGGCAAAGTCGGTGGAAAGGTTGGTCATGAGCCAAGTCAGTTCGGCAGGAAGGGTGGGAATTGCATCTGTGAAGTGGGTGGGTCTTTGCAGGATGACGGAGAAGGCGAGCAGCATGGCGTTGAAGTCTCCATCCGTGGCGATGGACATTTGCTCGAAGCCTTGGTTGAAATGTTCGGTCACACCGAGGAAGTCCTGGAATTCGCCCTCGGCCTTTCGTTTGGCATCGGCAAAGTTCATGCCTCCGCCGACGAGTTTCTCGATGCGGGCTTTGGTGATATGCGTCAGCACGTTGATGTTGACCGTCTCTTCATTGTTGAGGTCGGCAATGGCTTGCAGAGTGATTTGGGCGGTCGACAGCTTGCCGATTACTTCGTTGTAATAGAATCCGTTGCCGGAGAGCAAGGCCAGGTTCGATTCCATCTCGATGTTGCTGAGGTTGAAGGAACCGTCGTCGGAGGTGATGGCGGTGGTGAACGCCTTTCCGGTCTGTCCGAGGCTTGTGTTGAGCTCGTTGACTGTGATGGTGGTTCCAGTCACGAAAGGACCTTTCTGCACCTTGCCGGAGAAGGTAAAGGTGCCGCCGGCCTTTTCTTTGGTGCAAGAGGCGAAGGCCAGCATTCCGATGAGTGCAAGACTCAAAGCTAAGGTTTTGTTCTTCATATCATTAAGTTTTAATATTTGTTTTGCAAAAATACACTTTTTTCATGTGTTGATTCATTTTTCAAGACATAGAAACGGATTGTCTATGGTTTTTCTTGCTAGAAAAACTGTAATTGGATGGATTTTAAATAGTTGTAGTTTTATGTTCTTGTGTCTTGTCTATGCTTTTCAAAACCCAGTTCCAGCGGATTTCCGATTCTTCATGCTTGCAAAGCATAGGGATAAAGCTGTTTTCACATAAAAAGCAGAAAACAAAAAAAGAGGACTTTTCAGCCCTCTTTTTCGTTGGTTTTGTGTGAATGTCGCTTATTTGGCTTCGTGTTGGCACTCATGGCCTTCGCCTTCGCCTTTGCAGCAGCCCTTTTCACCTTCGCAGCCACCGAGGCGTTGCATGACGAGGTCCTTTTGCTCGTCGACGGTGAGGTTAGCGAAGTTTTCCCAAGCGGCCTTCATCTCGGCGCACTTCTTCTCGCATTCAGCCTTGGCTTCTTCGGTCATTTCGGCCATCTCTTTGGTGCAGCCTTCGCCAGCGGCTTTCATTTCTTCCATCTTAGCGTCCATTTCAGCAAAGACGGCGCAAGCCTTCTTGTTGAGCTCGGCCTTGGCCTCGTCGGTCATTTCGTCCCACTTGGCATACTCGTCTTTCAGAGCGTGCATGGGGCAGTCGTGCTTTTCTTCAACGACTTCAGTCTTTTCCTCCTGAACGGGCTCAGCGGTCTGTTCGGGTTGCTTAGGCGTGTTGTTGCAGGCCACCATGAAGAGGCTGGCCAGTCCGAGAGTAAGAACTAATTTCTTCATTTTTAATAAGTTTAGATTATTGATTTGATGTTTTTGCCTTTTTTGAGCGTGCAAAAGTACAAATAATTTCAATAGTGACTAAAAAAATGTGATTTTTGGTAAAAAAATCTTTTTTATAATAAGGTTGTTTTTTTGTCGGGGAATGCCTAATTTTGCGGTCACGTTTTTTGCGGTTGTGTTTTTGGCTGCAAAAGGAGTAAACAATGTATAATCAACTAATTATAAATTCATACTAAATTCAAAGACATGGCAGAAAAAA